>MDTE01029306.1_pt1 | contig 17661 bp, 20 predicted proteins | sample 811231 | NCBI WGS metagenome assembly MDTE01 (sample SAMN05326651, study PRJNA326480) | marine metagenome | isolation source: seawater | place: Indian Ocean: Red Sea | collected 2010 | reverse complement strand
CAGCTAACTCATAAGCATAGTAATCGTTACAGGAGAAATAAAAATCAATCAAACCTGATAATTCATTATTTATAAAAAAAACATTATCTTGAAATATATCGCCATGTATAATTCCATGCGGCAATGTCGATGGCCAATATTCTTCTATATACTCAATTTCGTTTTGAATTGGAGAAATTAATTCTATATATTTATGATTATCTACCTCTAGACATTTTGAAAGTATCAACTTCCAATTATTAATATGTAAACTATTTTTTCTTTTTTTTGAGAAATTTTTAGTTATTTTTTGAAAATTTGAAATCATTTCTCCTACTTGAAAACAATGATTAGGCTCAATAATGTTAACTTTTTCACCTTCTAAAAAAGATATAATAATTGCTGTTTTGTCACACAATGTATTAACAATTTCTTTATTTTTATTTGCAATTGGAAGAGGGCAAGCAAAGCCAGCTTCTGACAAATGTTTCTGCAAACTCATAAAAAAAGGTATATCTTGTGCAAACACTCTTTTTTCAAAGATAGTTAATATATAATTTCCTGTTTCAGTAATGATTTTATAATTTGTATTTTCAACACCTTCAACTATTCCTTCATATGAAACAAATAATCCTAAGTCATAGTTTTGTAAAAATTTATCAAGTTCATTTTGATTTATAGAAGTATAAACAGCCATTTATATAGCCTCTTTTAGCATTTGGGGTATTTTAAAATATACATCCTCTTTTTTATAAGATGACTCAATTATATTAAGCGCATATTTTTTAGATAATTTTTCAATCAATTTCTTTACTAGTATTTCTGGAGAAGATGCACTTGCTGTAATGCCAATTGATTTAGCATTTTGAAAAATTTCATTATCCAGTTCATATATATTTTCTACAAGAATGCACTTTTTGGCACCATAATTTTTGGCAACTTCAACTAGGCGCAGTGAATTTGAAGAATTACTTGATCCAATTATAAGAAAAAAATCACAATTTGAAGCAATTCGTTTTACTGCTTCTTGTCTATTGGTAGTTGCATAGCATATATCATTTTTTTTTGGCTCGATTACTTTTGGGAATTTTTTCTTAATCTCTAAAATCATCTCTTTTGTATCATCTATTGATAGAGTAGTTTGGGTTACATAAGCTATTTTATCTTTTTTACTGAACGGCAAAGACTTAATATCTTCAATTTTTTCTACTAAGTATATTTTTGATTTAACTTGTCCCATTGTTCCAATGACTTCAGGATGATTATGATGACCAATTAAAATAATTGGAAGTTTATTTTTTTCAAAATTTTCAACTTCTCTATGTATTTTACTCACAAGTGGACAAGTAGCATCATAAAAAATTAAATTTAAATTTTTTGCTTGATCTGGTATTTTTTTTGGAACTCCATGAGCTGAAAATATTACAGGTCTTTTTCTATCTTTCATTTCATCTAATTCGTCAATAAATATAGCACCTTCTTTTTTTAAATTTTCAACCACAAATTTATTATGTACAATTTCATGCCTAACATAAACTGGTGCGCCATATTTTTTGATTGCTTCTTTTACCATCAAAATTGCTCTTTCAACCCCTGCGCAAAAACCTCTAGGCCCTGCCAAATATAGATCTAATTTTTTACTCATTTATTTTAATTTTTAGCATGCGATATAATAAATTTTATATTAATATTATATTAGTGAAAAAAATTTTAGTCTTTTTATTATTATTTTTTGTTAGTTACTCTTGTAACCCAATTTCTACAAAAATTAAACCCAGCGAATCTATTGAATGTCCCCCAGTTTTTTTTGCTGCTGAGGATCGTAATTATTTCAAATCTAATAATGATCAAAAAATATTGGTTGAAAATATAGCATATAAGGCTGAAATTAATAATTATGCCTTTGCACAACCCTGCTTTATCAGAAACAATAGTTATTATTTTTCTTTAGGGGTTTTATTAATTGTTGATCCTATAAATATTATTTCACCTGATATTTCGTTGCCTGTTTATGTAGCATTATTAGATGACTCAAATCATATAATTGACATGCAGTATTTTTCGGTAGATGGTTTAATTGAAAAAACATCCGACAATGAACAATACTTGCAAAAAGAAATTTCAAAAATTCTTAATTTTAATTTACCTTCAAGCTTTATAGTTAACAATATTGTTATTGGCTTTATGTTAAATAAAAAACAGAAAGAATTTTTAAATTAATTTTTTAGAACATTATTCAATTCACTGATTGATGAATTGATTAACTTTTGTTTTTCATCTTCATTCAATTTTTTTTCAAGTATTTTTATTGTAGTATCAATTGATACTGATGCAATATGCTTATGGATTTCAGAACTTGCTTCTCTTGCTAGCTGATTAATCTTTTCTTCTGCAAGATTTTTACGTTTTTGAATTTGATCATATAATTTTTTTTCCGTTATTTCTTCGATTTGCAAAATTTTATTCTTTGCTTCAGTCTTCAATTCTTCAATTTCTTTTTGGACATCGCTTTGTCTTTGTTTGATTTCACTAAGTGTTATCTTGGCTTCATTTTTTAAATTTTCTGCTTGGTTAATATTATCAGATATTTCTTTAATTTGTTTGTCTAAATTACTTACTAGTATTTTCCTTACTGGATTAAAAATAGCTAAAATAAAAACGAAAAATGATACTGCTACCCAAAATTGAGGATCAGAAAACATTAATTAATTTTACCTTGTGCTGATGTCAGCACATCTTTTATTTCTTCTGTGTTAATTTTGATATCACTTATTTTAGATAAAGTGAGTTTAGTTATTTCTATTATTTGCTTTTCTATTTGTTTCATTGATTCAGTTTTATTTTTTTCAATTGAAATTGAAGAATTTTCTATTTTTTTATTTAAATCATTATCCAAATTTCTTAATTCTTCATTTGATTTTTCAAGTAAATTTAAAGAAGTGGTTTTAATTAAATCAGCATTACTTATTTTAACTTCTCTCACTTTTTCTTCTATTTCTTTTTGAATTTTTTCAGCATCTTCCTGCAATTTTTTGGCGGCAGCAATGTCATCATTAATTTTTTTATCACGTTTTTCTAAAACCTTTCCTATGCGTGGCAATGATATCCTCCATAAAAAAACTAATAAAAATGAAAACGTTACTACCAACCAGAAAAGTTGTGTAATAAAAAATTCAGGGTTAAGCTGAGGCATAATTCAAATTAGTATCTTGCTTATCCAAATAAAATTACTAGAGCAATAACTAGAGCAAATAACGCAATTGCTTCCACAAGTGCAAAGCCTAGCATTGTCATTGTAAATACTTCTCCTCTTGCTGCTGGATTCCTTCCAACGGCTTCAATAAACGAGGAAAATATATTTCCGATTCCGATACCAGAACCAATAACGCCAATTACGGCAAGACCGGCTCCGATTACTTTAGCTGCTTCTATTTCCATAAATCCTCCTAGATTTTAGTGTAAATGATATGCATCGTTAATGTATAAGCAAGTTAATATAGCAAATACATACGCTTGCAAAAATGCGATTAAAATTTCTAAACCAGTTAATGCAACAATAAATGTTAAAGGAAAAACACCAGTAAAAAATGGCATTGATACAACAAAACCAGCAAAGACCTTGAGTAATGTATGACCAGCTAACATGTTAGCAAATAGCCTTACAGACAAACTTATTGGGCGTGACAAATATGAAATTACTTCTATTGGTATGAGTAAAGGATGCATATAAAATGGCACACCTGGAATATAAAAAAAAGTAAAAAATCGAATTCCATGATTTATAAAACCAAGAATTGTAACTCCAACAAAAACTATAGAAGCTAAAGCAAAGGTTACTATTATGTGACTTGTAAAAGTAAATTGATAGGGTATCATACCAACCATATTACCTATCAAAACAAACATAAATAAAGAAAACACAAATGGAAAAAATTTTCTCCCCTGATTCCCAACCGTGTCATTAAGGAGCTGGGCAATAAAATTATACATAAGTTCTGAAATTAATTGTAAGCGAGAAGGTATAATTGAACGAGTATTTACACTTAAAGTTAAAAATAAAGTAATGACAGCAACTGTTATTACCATTGCCATCGAAGAATTTGTAAAAGAAATATCATAACCTGCTATTTCTACTTTATTGTAGGGAACAATCTCAAATTGTTCTAAAGGACTATGTTTTTCTCCGTGTTTTGATGCCATATAATAATCTTTTGAGTATTTAAAATTTTATTGTTTTTCAATGCGACGCATTACACGATAAACATTCAAAAATCCAGCAAATGCCCCAAAAATGAAAAAAATAATTAAACCAAAAGGATTAGTATTAAATAAATTATCCACAATTAAGCCAATACCTACACCAACAACAAGTGCTGCTATGATTTCAGTGCTAATTTTAAAAGCGAATCCTGCTCCTGTTTTACTACTGTTTTTTGATATTTTTTCGTGTTCATTTGCTTCTATGTTTTTGATTTTTTGTTTTAAATTTTCAATTTTGTTTTTATCATTATTCATAAGTTTCTTTTATTTTAATTGCTTTTTCTAGGTCTACAGACACGATTTGAGAAATACCTTGTTCTGGCATTGTAACTCCAAATAGTCTATTTACTCGAGCCATAGTCATTCTATGGTGTGTGATAACAAGAAATTTAGTTGAAGAAGTTCTTGCAATCTCTTCAACAAGTGAACAAAAGCGATCGACATTAGTATCATCGAGAGGGGCATCAACCTCATCCAATACACAAATTGGGGCTGGATTAGATAGAAAGACAGCAAATAATAGAGATAAAGCAGTTAAAGCTTGTTCACCACCAGATAATAATGAAAGATTTTGTAATTTTTTGCCAGGAGGGCTTGCAAATATTTCTAAACCAGCTTGCAAGGGGTCAGTTTCATCTGTAAATTTTAAATAAGCCTTCCCTCCGCCAAAAAGTTGGTTGAAAAGTTTTTGAAAATTTTCATTAACTATTCCATATGCTGCTAACAAACGTTGCCTACCTTCAGTGTTTAAAGTATCAATTGCTTCACGTAGTTTAGCAATAGCTGCAAGTAAATCCCCTCGATCTTTTTTTATACTGCCCACCTTGTCTTCAAGTTCTTTAGACTCTTCTTCTGCTAGCAGGTTGACCCCACCCAAACGTGCTTGTTCTGCAATTAGACGTTCTAAACGTTTTTCTAGTCCTTCCAATTCAATAATTGGTTTACTATGGTTTAGTTCCGCAAGTTTAAATAACCCATCTAATTCGGAGTTTAATCGTTCTTTTACTTGAGAGGCAAGTTGTTTTATAGTTTCTTCGACAATATTTATTGAGCCTTCAATTCTAATTTTCTCTTCACGAAGATCGTTTAATTTAACTTCTTCGATTTTTAATTGCTTATTTATTTCATTTGAATTTTTTTCAGTTTCCTGGAGATGATTAGTTATTTTACTATACTTTGATTTGTTTTCGTCAATTAGCTTTTGTAAACGTATTTTTTCAGAAGTAATATTTTCCGGCACTGATCTAAGATTTGAAAGAGCAGTTGTAAGATTTTTTTCTCTATCTTTTAATTCACTCAATCTTTGATCTGCTTTATTCATTATTTCTTTCCATTTGTTTTCTTCAGCACTAAGTTGTTTTATTCTTCTATTTTTTAATTGGTCTAGAATTAATTTAGTAGAATTACTTTGTTTTCCTTTTGAAACATATCCATCCCAGCGCCAAATTTCACCATTTGAAGTAATTAACACTTGACCGGGTGTTAATTGATTTTGAAGTTCTCGAATATTTGATTTATCTTCAACAAGTCCAATAAATTCTAATTTCTTTTTTAGATTATCTGGACTTTTAATAAATGTTGAAAATTTTTTAACTTTATCTGGAAACTCAGATTCATTTAGACTCTGCATTATTCTCCAAAAACTTGGTTGCTCCTCATTTATAGAAGCTAGAAGTTCGTCTGAAAATGCAGCTGCAACAGCTTTTTCGTAACCGTCCTCAAAATCTATAAAATCAATAATTGGATTATTTTTTGAATTTGTAGAATTTTCTGAATTTTCATTAATGCTTTCATCATGAAATAAGTCTCCTTGTTGTTTTTCTAATAGTAATTTTTCTTCATGAACTCTTTCAATATTATTTTTTGCATCATCGAATAAAAATTGTTCTCTTTTTATATCATTCTTAATTTGTTCAATTCTTATTTGTGTTTCCTCAACTGAAGTATTTGCTCTATAAATTTCTTTTTCTTGATTATCCAAATTTATAGAAAGTTTCTGTAATTCTGAAGATACTTTGTTTTCTTCAATACGCATATCAGGTAAAGTTTGTTGCACTTTTTCATATTCAATATTTTTTTTCGCAACTTTTTGTGTTTGATTATTTACTAGATCATCTTGAACTTTCATTCTCTCACTGGCTTCTTCATGCTTCTTTTTTTCGATTTGCCATTTTTTATAAAATACTGCAGCTCTTGCCTTGGTTATATCTTGTTGTATATTTTTATATCTTTTTGCTTGTTTTGATTGTTTTCTTAGTAACTCTAATTGTTCTTCTTGGGCTTTTAAAACATCCTTAACACGTTCTAAGTTCGTTTCTGTAGAATTTAATCGTAATTCAGCTTCATGTCTTCTGGAATGCAATCCAGTGATACCAGCAGCTTCCTCTAATAAGATTCTTCTTTGCTCGGGTTTTGCAACTATTATAGCACCAATTCTGCCTTGACTTACCATAGATGTAGATCTTGCTCCTGTGGCAGCATCAGCAAACAATAATTGAACATCTTTCAATCTAACTTCTTTGCCATTCACTCTATATTCTGATCCCTCGCCTCTCCAAATACGTCTAGTTACTTCAATATCATCATTTTGGTTAAATAAATTTGGAGCTTTTCTATCTGAATTATCAAGGTCTATTGTTACTTCAGCAATATCCCAAGCAGGTCTGCCTGAGGTGCCATTAAAAATTACATCATCTAACTCACTTCCTCTCATTTGTTTTGGGGATAATTCTCCCATAACGAAGCGAAATGCTTCTACAAGATTTGATTTTCCACAACCATTAGGCCCAACTATACCAGTTAGCCCATTTTCAATGCTAATTTCAGTAGGTTCAACAAAAGATTTAAAGCCTTTTAATTTAAGCTTTCGAAATTTTATCATTAACTATTCTGATAATATTTTATCAATGATTTGTCTAAACTCTTTTATAGGTTTATTCCCAGAAACTAAATTTCCATTGATTAAAAAGGAAGGTGTTGTTTTGATTTCAAACTCTTTTTGTGCATTAATAATTTCATTAAAAATTTTATTCTCTAAATCTGTATTATTAAGACAAGCTTCAAAATCTTCTTTTTTCATTCCCCCACTTTGCATAATTTTATACAGTTCTTGGGTAGTTTTAACATTTTCTTCTAAAACCCAGTTTTCCCGAAGTTTATATAATGCATTCATATAGTCATATCGAACCTCGTCTGGGGTACATCTCATCACCATACTGCCTATTAAAGCAGGAAAATTATATGGGTAATCCCTGAAAACAAATTTAACCTTACCTGTATCAATGTATTCTTTTTTTAATTCTGGAAGTGTATTAATATGGAAATTTGCACAATGACTGCAAGACATAGAAGCATATTCAATTATAGTCACTGGGGCATCTGCATTACCTACAACAAAATCATCTTCAGTTACAATCAAAATAGACGATTCTTCAGAATAAGCTGTACTTTTTCCCAAATATATAAGTAATAGCAAAAATAGTAATCTTAATGTTCTCATTTATTTTCCTCATTAGTAATGGATATACCTAATTTGACAACTGAATTTTCTAAATTTTTGTTTTTAATTTTAATAGTTTCTTTTTTAATCTCTTCTACATTTATTGTTTTTTGTTCTTTATTTTGTCTATTTTTAGAAAATACATTTTTTTTAATAAAATTTTGTTTAATTTTTAAATTACTAATAGCCTGATAACCAAAATATGAGTTTATTTTTTCTATTATTTTATCTTTATAATGCTGAAATTCTAAAGCGGCTGTATGTGATACATTTACATGCAAAATATTATTGTAGATTTTCTCTCCCATATTATTCTCTTTTTCAAATAAGCGAGTAATTTTTTCTGGCTCAGAATAATCAGCAAAAAATGGGCCTACTATCTTAGACCATTGTGATACAATTATATATTCTATTCTACCAAATTTATTTGAAAAATGCTTCTTAATACCATTTAAAGAATCACCAATTTTTTTTGGAACAAAAGTTCTTTTTATTACTTCATTCTTATTGTTCATACCTATAAATACGATGTATATTAGTCAAATATGAAATCAATAAGATTAATTAGTTTTTATGAAAGAAAAAGAAATAAATTCATATATATTAAGATGGTATAAAAAAAATAAGAGGCGGCTTCCTTGGAGGAGGTTAGAATCAAACAATTTACCAAATCCCTATTATATTCTTGTGAGTGAATTCATGCTCCAGCAAACAACAGTAGCTACAGTAATACAGAGATTTGAAAAATTTATTTATAAATGGCCAACAATTCAACATCTTTCAACAATTTCAGAAAAAAGTATTTTAAATTTTTGGTCTGGATTAGGTTATTATTCCAGAGCTATAAATTTACTTAAAACTGCAAAAATCATTCAAAAAAAATACAAAGGAAATGTTCCGCAAAATTATGAAGAACTCATTGTTTTGCCAGGAATTGGAGATTATACCGCGAAAGCAATATTAGGCATAGCATACAATAAGCCAGTTATGCCAGTTGATTCAAATATAGAAAGAATAATTGCTCGCATATATGGTTTAACAAAGCCAATAAATCAAATTAAGAGCCAAATAAGATTAGGATCTGAAAAATTTATTTCTCCAAGGTCTTCAATGAATTTAATACAAGCATTTATGGATTATGGATCCGCAGTTTGTGTACCAAGAAATCCTTATTGCGATATTTGTAAAATTCAAACTAGATGTTTAGCTTCAAAGAAAAAATTACAAAACATAATTCCTATTAAGCTAAATAAAAAAATGAATAAAAAAAAGAAGTATACTAGAGCATATATTTTTTTAAATGAAAAAAATGAAATTTTAGTAAGGAGACGTTCTTCTAAAGGAATGTTGCCATCTATGCTAGAAGTGCCAAATGATAAATGGCAATCTACTGAAAAAAATTTAATATATGATAAGATAGTTGAAAAATTTAAACAAAATTTTAAATACAAAGGTTATGTTGAGTATAACTTTAGTCATTTTCAACTCCATACTAAAGTTTATCTACAAAAAATTGAAAAAAATACTTTTCCTAAATCAAATTGGATTAAAAAAAGAGAGATTAATAAATCAGGATTGCCAACGATAATGAAAAAAATAGTAAAGGCTGCAATTTAATCTAATTTTTTATTTCTATATTCATTACGAAGATCATCAAGTAATACTGAAGTTGATTTATTTTTAAAATGCCAATAATCCCAACCATTACAACTGGGTAGGCCTTGTAATTTTGCTCCAACCTGATGAATGGAACCTGAAATATTTTTTATTTTAAGACTACCATCAACTTTTACTTTTGCTTTATATTTCTCTTTTTTATCAGTGAGGATTGCGCCAGGAGGGATTATTCCTTGCTCAACTAATTCTCCAAAAGGTATTTTAGTTAAATATTTTCTACTTTTTGTTAATTTTACAATTTCATTATCTAATACTTTTGTTTTTTCTAATCTGCTTTTAGCAAGTTTAATATATTTTTGATTTTTTTCAAAACCTATAAAATTACGTTGCAATTTTTTAGCTACTACTGCTGAAGTGCCTGATCCTAAGAACGGATCTAAAATGATATCACCTTTATTTGTAGAGGATACAATTATTCTATAAAGCAATGCTTCGGGTTTTTGTGTTGGATGTGAACGTTGGTTGTTTGCTTCTCTTAAACGTTCTTTACCTGAACAAATTGGTATATACCAATCACTTCGCATTTGCTTTCCTTCGTTTAATTCTTTTAAATTTTGATAGTTGAACGTATATTTTGCTTTTTTTGAAGTTGTGCTCCATAGTAGTGTTTCGTGAGCATTAGTAAAACGTGTACCTCTGAAATTTGGCATAGGATTAGTTTTATTCCAAATTATATCATTGAGTATCCACAAGCCCAAGTTTTGAATTATAGTTCCAAGTCTGAGTATATTATGATAACTTCCGATTACCCAGAGAGCACCACCGTCTTTTAAAACTCTTTTACTCTCCTTAAGCCATTCAAGAGAGAATTTATCATATGCTTGAAAATTTTCAAATTTATCCCAGTCATCGTTCACAGCTTCTACAGTAGTTTGATCAGGTCGGTAAAGAGTATCAGTTAGCTGTAAATTATAAGGTGGATCTGCGAAAATAAGATCTATAGAATTGTCTTCTATCTTCTTAAGGAGCTTTAAACTATCTCCATTGATTATAGAGTTTTTTTTTATCATCTCAAAAGAATCTTTAAGCGGAAATAGAATCAGGTCAACCTATGTTATTAACATTTAGAATCATTTATTATGGATAAGTGTTTTAATAGGTTCAAAGCTTCTTCTGTGGTATTTAGTTGGACCTAAGCGCATAATGACTTCAATATGTTTTTTTGTTCCATAACCTACATTTTTTTCCCAACAAAATTCTGAATATTTTTTTGACAATATTTTCATTAAGCGATCACGAAAAAATTTTGCAATTATAGAAGATGTTGCTATTGAAAGAGAGATTTGATCTCCTTTTATTATTGATTGCTCATTAAATTTTTTATAATTTAATTTAAAATTTCCATCAATTATTAGGTTACCAGATTCTATTTTAAATTTATCTAAAGATCTTTTCATTGATAATTTGGTTGCCTCTAAAATATTTAACTGATCTATCTCGTCAACATTGGCTATGCCAAGTTTGTAAAAAAGTATTTTATTTTTAGTTAACTGTTTAATTAATGAAAAAATTTTATTTCTTTGATTAAAACTAATTTTTTTTGAATCATTCACTATAGAAAGTGTATTTTCTAATTCAGAACTATAGTTTTTATAAAAGCAAGCACAGCTTACAACAGGGCCGGCAAGAGGGCCTCGACCAACCTCATCTAAACCTATGACAGTATTTTTATAAGATTTTTCAATTTCAAACGTTGGCATTTATTTTTCATTTAATCGGTCCATAATTTCAATGAAGTTACATGGTCTATGACGAATATCCAATTGGTATTTTAATATCTCATCCCAACCATCCTTACAAGCATTTGGTGATCCAGGTAAGCAAAATACGTATGTTCCCCTAACAACGCCAGCAATTGCTCTTGATTGTATAGTTGATGTGCCAATTTTATTGAAACTTAATTGTCTAAATAATTCGCCAAATCCTTCAATAATTTTGTCGGCAACACTTTGTAATGCTTCAGGAGTGGAATCCCTCCCAGTTAAGCCAGTTCCTCCCGTAGTAATAATTACATTAACTACTTTTTGTTTTGCAAACTTTAAAATTGTTTTTTTAATTAATAAAAAATCATCTTTAATAATGATTTTGTTTAAAAGATTATGACCTAGATCATTAATTCTTTTTTCTAAAAACTTGCCTGATTTATCTTCTTCTTCTTTACGTGTATCAGATATGGTTATTACAACCACATTGATTGCGACGAATTTAATTGTATTATCAATTGGCACTCTTGATTAATAAAGTGGATTATTTCCATTTGCTAGCATTTTTAAAGAAGATTGCTCTTTTTTATTTTTATCTTGATAAATCCAATATTTTGTTAAAACTTTTTCTATAAACCATCTAGTTTCTCTTGAAGGAATACTTTCCATAAAAAGTAGGGGATCATTAAGGAAATTTGTATTATCTTTCCATTTTTTTAGATTTCCTGGACCACCATTATATGCAGCTGTCAAAAATATTAAATTATTTGAAACAATATCCAATTCTAACAAATACTCTATATATTCTTGACCTACTTCAAGATTAATTTCAGGTTTTTTTAATATATTGCTATTACTTCTCTTAACATCCTTACTTGAAGAAATAAATTTTGCCGTTGAGGGTAAAACTTGCATTAAACCCATAGCCCCCTGTTTACTTTTTGCTTTACTATTAAACATCGATTCCTGATGCATAAAAGCATATAACAATTCCCTTTCTAATCTAAAGCCATCTCTAGGACTCCAAACTGGCGTTGGATAATAAAGATAAACAGGTATATTCAAACCATTTCGATCTAATCTACTTACTATTTTTAATTGTGTATAAGCTAAATTAAAATGCTGAGCTATATTTATACTTTCTTCAGCAATATTTTTATTTAATACACTATTAATGTGTACTATTTCTTTTTCTATTTCTTCTGCAAATCCAACTTGTATCAGTGCTTGTAATCTTTTACCTGAAGGTAAGCTAAGCAATACACTATCTTTTTTATCTAAATGTTTTTCCCCCCATAAAATTTTTTCAGGTACTCCAAGGATTTCCAATGCTAGCATTCCATAAAAACTATTAGGATTATTAGCTGCTCTTTTTAACCAAAAATTTATGTTGTCATATTCTCCAAGTTTTGCATATGATCTTGCAGCCCAAAAACTACCAGATGTTTGGTGCCAAGCATCATCTTTTAAACTTATAGAAAATAAAGAAAAATATTCAGCAGATTCTCTATATAGTTTTAATCTCCACGCTGCTAACCCAGCTGTCCAGGCAGCATAAGGAACTCTTGCTCCAGAGCTAGCTAGTGCTTCTGATCCATATTTTATAGCCAATTCATTTTTATTAGCCAAAAAATAACCTTTAGAAATAAGTTCCTTTTGTTGATCTATTTCTACTTGATCAAGTAATATTTTAGTTTTGTTTTGCTGAAGTAATTTTACTGCGCCCGTTGGCCATCCACTGTTAACTCTTGATTTTATAGTGTTAATTAATTTCTTTTTTTCTTTAATTTGATTTTTATTTAATTTTTTTAAACTTTTATATTTTGATATTTTTTCTATTTTATATTTTTCTTCGATTACACCAATAGGTTTTATAGGTTTGTTTGGACTCTTATACCCTTTGGGCATTCTTTTGACAGCAAGTCTATAAATTTTTTTTGCTTGAGGCAAATCATTATATTTTTTTAACCAATAATAAAGTTCAAGATATTTGGATCTGTAACAATCTGGATGTAAATATCTTTGAGCCAATACGTGTCCTAAAAGAATTTTATTTTTTAGTTTAAAAATATATTTGTTAGCACTTTTCCATCTGCATTCTTCTTGAAAAGAATAGATAATTCTATAATTTTTAACATCGCTTGCCTCTAAGATATTTTTAGAAAAAATATCATTGTATTTTGAAGTAATAGAAAGTTCATAGGCATTTAATTTGCTTGAAAAAATTAAAATAAAAAAATACAGAACTAATTGATTAATTCGCATTTAAACTAATCTCTTTTTGTAGAAGTTGTAAATCATCCCAAGCTTCCTTTTTGTATTGTGGTGATCTTAAAAGAAATGCTGGGTGGTAAGAAACTAAGGTTTTAATATTTATATCTAGATGAATTGAGGTGTAATCGTGCCATTTGTTTCTTAATTTAAAAATAGAAAGTGGCGAGGATAGAACAGCTTTAGAAGCCGTTGCTCCTAGAAGTAATAAATAATTTGGCTTTATAATTTCAATATGTTTTTGCAAAATAGGAAGACACTGCATTATTTCTTCATTGTTAGGAGTACGATTATTTGGCGGTCTCCAGGGTATTACATTAGTTACATAAACATCTTTTCTTTCCAAGTTTATCGCGGATAGCATTTTGTTCAATAATTGCCCTGCTTTTCCAACAAAAGGAATACCTTGAATGTCCTCATCTTTGCCTGGAGCTTCTCCTATAATCATTAATTTTGAATTTAAGTTCCCATCAGAAATGACAGTTCTATTTGCAGTCTCTTTTAAAGGGCAAATATTAGATTTAAGTATATAATCACTTAAATCATTAATATTATTAATACTATCCAATGCAGTATTTTCCTCAATTATATTGTTTTTGAAAAATTTATTTGGCTGATTTTGGGTAAAAAAATTTACTCCAGAATTTTTTAAAAATTCTATAAATGCTGTATTTGGTTGATTCCTTTTCATTTTAAATTAATTTGAAGATTTAAGTAACATAATTACATATAAAAATGATTAAAAAAACGACATTTATTTTTATTATTTTATCTGTTTTAAAGATAAGTTCTGCACAAGCATTAAGCTCATCTTCTTATCTTGTTTCTAAATTAGCATTTCAATTAAATGATTTTGAAACTGTATCAAAACAATACCAAATGAACTATAATTTTAATTTAAATGATTATCGAGATCAAATGATTTCATTCGTAATTTTAGGAAATTATAAACAAGCTAACAAAATCTCTTTGCTCATATTAAAAATTGATCCACAAGATCAAGAGGCAATATTAGTTAATTTAGCTTTTTCACTATTAAACAATGTTAAGAAAAAACAAGTTACAGAAAAATATAAATCAAGAGCTGATGAATTTATTAATTTTATTTTTTTCGAAGATGATAAATTAAAAAGTTTTAAAGATATATCAGATACATTTATTGAAATCGTTCAAAGTAGTTTTTATGATTATAATAATTTAGATAATCTTAATTATAATTTTTTACTTTTTTATTTGTCTCTAAGCAGTTACTTCGACAAATTAAATAATCAAGCATTATTTCTAAAAGCTCAAACATATCAAATGATGAAAAATTATGATAAAGCAATTTATTTTTATAGTAAGATAGAATCTGAAAGTGATTTTTTTAATGACGCTCAGTATTATCTTGCTTATAATTATGAAAGAACTTTACCTTTTACTGAAGCTGAAAATAAAATTAAGGAAATTGTTAATTCATCAAGTGATAATTTATCAGTATTAAAAATTTTAGCAAATTTTTATAGATTGAATCAAGAGTATGAAATAGCTATTAAATATTACACTGACATCATAAAAAAAGAAAAACCTGAGGGAGAATTATGGTATTATTTATATTTAAGAGGAATATGCTTTGAAAGAAATGACAATTGGGATTTAGCTGAAAAAGATTTTTTACATTCAATAGAAATTAAAAATGATTCTGCAGATGTTTTAAATTATCTTGCTTACGGGTGGATAGAACAAAATAAAAATTTTGACATATCTCTAAAAATGCTGATTAAAGCAAATAATTTAGATCCTACAAGTTATTATATTTTAGATAGCTTGGCATGGGCGTATTATAAAACAAATAACTTAAAATTAGCAGCTGAACTAATGGAAGAAGTAGTAGAAATGTCACCCGGAGAAGCTATATCTTTAGATCATCTAGGTGATATTTACTATGCGCTGGATAGAAAAAGAGAAGCATCATTTTTTTGGAAACAAGCTAAAGATTTAGCCGAGCCAGAAGATGATTTAATTCAAAGTATAGATAAAAAATTGTCTAATTATTATGCAGGATAAGCTTGTAGAATTAGCACCAGCTAAAATAAATTTATTTTTGAAGATTTTGAATAAGAGGCAGGATAATTATTACAATATAAGTTCCGGTATAACATTTATTAATTTATTTGATGAAATTGAGGTAAAAAAAAGTTCAGCCTTCAAAATAACCTATAAAGGAAAGTTTTCTCCTCTTAAAAATTATGAAGATTGTATTATTGAAAGAATATTTAAAATTTTCTCTATAACAAAACCTAATTATAAATTTATTGTAAAAAAAAATATTCCAATTCAATCAGGTCTTGGCGCTGCTTCATCAAATGCCGCTGCTGTTTTTAGAATATTAGAAAAGTTAAATATTTATAAAGTAAGATCGCATGAAGATTTAATAATTTTGGGTGCTGATGTTCCATCTTTTTTTTATAACAATGATTGTTTAATAAAAGGTAGGGGTGAGAAGATATCGAGCCAATTATTTTCTAAGTATTTTTTTTTAATAGTTAAACCAAAACTTAATTGCAATACAAAAAAAATGTATAGTTTAGTTAATAATAATATTTTAGGACCGAATGACTTTGAAAATACTGAATTAATTAATAGATTAAATTATGGAAATGATTTTGAAAAAATTTTAAATCAAAAAGAACCTGATATAAATGAAATTTTAAATTTTTTAAGAAATTTAGAGAAAGTTATTTTATCAAATTTAACAGGAAGTGGATCATGTTGTTATGCAGCCTTTGAAGATAAAAGATCTGCTATTCAATCAATGAATCAATTTAAAAAGAAGTTCCCTACAATTTGGTGTTGTATCGCAGAAAATAATTTTAAATAATTATTTTTTTTGTTCTTTAATTGAGTCTTGAAGAGATGAAGGAGAATTTTTTGGAGCGTCTGTTATTTTTTTTATTTTTTCAGACATTTTTATATCACCATTAATTTTGCCACCTAATTTAATATGAAGGTTTTGATATTCGACTGATCCTGATACGCTTCCTTGTTCTTGAATTGTGAGTGTGCCAGAAATCTTGAGATCGCCGTCTACCTTCCCCCATACATCTGCATTACATGACTCTATGTTACCTTTAAGCTCGCCTTGAGCCCCAACAACTAAATTATCTGTATTGAGAGTAATATTTGCTTTACCTTCTACTTGCACTTCATCTGCATGTGTAATTTCACCTTTAAACTTAACACCATTGCCAATTATAACTTTAGCACTTCCTTTTGCAGGTCTAAACACATCTGACTTTTGTGCATCTTGGTCATTTTTATTGAACATATAACTTAACTTATCATAATTTTATACTATTGCAATATTCTAATATTGTACTTTATTGACGTATTTCATAGGAAATTGTATAGCATCATAATTCTTGGGGCGTCGCCAAGCGGTAAGGCACCGGCTTTTGATGCCGGCATTCGCAGGTTCGAATCCTGCCGCCCCAGCCATATAAGGATACGTTTATTTATTTATCAACTTAAATATGAAAATTACCTCTATTGGCATTGAAGGTAATTTAGGCCTAATTCTATCAAAATAATTTTTTAAAGATGAAATCTTCAACTTTCCAATAAAAATTTATTACAGGTTGCAAAAAGCTAGGTTTATATATTTCATTTTCATAAACACCCCATAAATTATCTTTATTCATCCAGCCTTGATTTTCATTAATGTAGATAGAACACCATTCTTTTAAACAACTGTTAAGTTTAACAATATTGTGTCTTCCTATTTCTCCAATTTTTCTTCCAAAGGGATAGTTAAAAACAATTACATTTTTATCTTTTTTAGTTGATACAATGGCATATCTTTCAGCTTTGATTAAGCTTTTATGTAACCAACCTGTGTTTCCATCAATATCAACAATTTTTCTCCATAAATCATATTCATCTATTATTTCTACTGGTATATTTTTTCTAATATATTGCAATTCTTTTGGATAATTTATACTTGGGCCCACTCTTAAATTTACTTCATCTGATTTAAGTGAAACAAATCTTGGAATTGTTAATCCAGTAGACGGACCAATATCCAAAGCATAGGTATTGTAAGAAAGAAAAGAAAAGAAAATATATACAATTAATATTCGCATCAGATTATGAAATTATCATACCACCAACCAATAAGAATGTTGAGTTTAATTTTATATATACACATTTAAGAGCAGAGGATATATTAACGAATTAATAGAGTATTTAAGTTATGAGAGATTTTAAGACTGAAGCCAATTTGGCACTTATTGT
>MDTE01047820.1_pt1 | contig 17663 bp, 21 predicted proteins | sample 811231 | NCBI WGS metagenome assembly MDTE01 (sample SAMN05326651, study PRJNA326480) | marine metagenome | isolation source: seawater | place: Indian Ocean: Red Sea | collected 2010 | reverse complement strand
TGTAGTTGTTGCTAAAAGCAAAACCTTCTTTAGGTCTCCAAAAAAAACCTGTTTTTAGCTTTCCGTCATTATCTTCATCATGGTAAACTACCACAGCAACTGTTCCTTCATGTAACTTATTAATTGGAATCATCGTTTTTCCCTTTGTTGCTTGTTTCCTAATAGTTTCAAAAGCTAGCTCCTCATTCAAAAAACTCTCCTTATCTGTGTAAATTTTTACATCTATAAAGCCATCGTTATGTTCAACCCCAGAGACAATAATTGTCCCATGAGCTGAAAGTTTAAAGGAAGCTAAAAAGATAACGACAAAAATTGAGATTAATTTCATAAAATATCTTTTCTTCTACTAAACCAAACTATAATAATTAGTATTGTTGAATAATAAAGAATATTTAAATAGATTATATGAATCTGACAAGCCTTTAATTATATATAAAGGCTTAGATGGATATTACATTTTTACTGATTTTGTTGATAAAATTATTCTTAACAAAAATAATGTTGCTAATTTTATAAAAAAAATCTTATCCTTTAGAAAGAAAAAAAATAAATTATTTGATGGTTATATTGGTTTTTTTGGATATAAAATTTGTTGTCAAATAATAGGAATAAAAATTCCTAAACAAAAAAATGATAATTTTCCAAAAAGTATTTTTTATAAACCTCAAACTGTTATTAAATTAGATAAAAAAATATTAATAGAGAGTTCTATTTCAAATTATAAAAATTTAAATAATCTAAAAAAAAGTAATAAAAAATTTAAATATAATAGAAATTTTAAAGTAAATATTTCTTTAAAACAATACACCAAATTATTTGATAAATTTTCTAAAAAGATAAGACAAGGAAAAACTTATCAAATTAAAATTTGTCAAAAATATCGCAATAAATCTAAAATCGATGCAGTAAAATTTTTTTGGAAATTAATGAAAGTTAATTCTTCTCCAGAATCATTTCTTATAAGAGATAAAAATTTTTCAATTATAAGCTGTTCCCCTGAAACATTAATTATAAAAAATAATAATAAAATTATTACTAAACCAATTGCAGGTACTTTTAAAAAAACATCCCAAATCTCATTAAATAAGGCAAAAATTTTTTTTAAAAAAAATGATAAAGAAAATAAAGAACATAATATGATTGTAGATATGGAAAGAAATGATTTGTCTAGAATATGTAATCAAAATACCGTTAAAATTAAAAAGCTCAAATTTGTTGAAGAATATAAAAATTTGTATCACTATGTAACTGAAATCGAGGGTAAATTAAAAAAGTCAGTAAATGCAATGGATATAATTAAGGCTATGATGCCAGGAGGTTCAGTAATAGGCTGTCCTAAAATCAATACATTAAATTTATTAAATAAATTAGAAAAAGATGATCGTAATATATTTACAGGGAGTTTTGGATATATAAAATCAAATGGAGATATGCGCTTTAATATAATCATCAGATCCATATTAAATTATAAAAATTCTTGTGAAATTTCAGTTGCAAGTGGAATAATATTAGGTAGTAAGGCTAAAAAGGAATATCAAGAGAATTATATCAAAGCAAAATCATTATTAGATTTATTTAAATTATGATTTATTTAATTGATCATGAAGATTCCTTCACATATAATTTAGCTCATCTTCTTAAGAATTTTGACGAAGTTTATGTATCAAATTATTATGAAATAAATCATAAAATTCTTAAGAAGGCTTCTCTTGTAGTTTTTTCACCTGGCCCAGGGCAACCCAAAGATTATCCAAAATCTAATCATCTTTATAAAAAACTAAAAGGAAAAAAAAAATTACTAGGAATATGTTTAGGATTCCAATTAATATTATTTAATGAAGGAGGAAATATTGGTCAACAAAAAAATATTTATCATGGTTATCAATCAAATATTAAAGTTCTTAAAAATAGCAAATTATTTACAAAAAACAGATCTTTTAAAGTAGGTCGATATCATTCTTTGAAATTAAAAGAACCTTATAATTCTAAAAATATTAATATTACAATGCGTTGTATGGAAAGTGAAGTTGCAATGGCTATTGAAGATTACAAAAATAAAATTTTTGGTTTTCAATTTCACCCCGATTCTTTTTTAACTATTAATGGTAAAGAAATTATTAAAAAAATCATATCTGCATAGCAATCTTAAAAAAATTACTTATGATAGCCTATGGAACACTAAGGGAGTTTTTACAACAATTAAGGTTATAGGCAATAAACCTAAATTTGTTTTTTTAAAAGAACATATCTCTAATCTTAATAGATCATTAAAGATTTTTAATATTAATTTTTCTATTAATGCAGAGAACTTTAAAAAACTTATAATAGACGAGTTAAAAAAAAATATAAATTATAATCATTTATTGCGTATCGCTATTAATAATAAAAAAATATCTATTTCATTGAGAAAAAATTTTAAACAAAATCAATTTTTTACAGGTGTACTTGTAAAATATAAAAGACCAATGGCCGAAATTAAGAATTTAAGATATAAAAAAATATTAAAACTTCTCAGTAGGATAAATATAAATTCTAATGAAATAATTTTGTTTAATAAAAATACTATATTAGAAGGCTGCACTACTAACATTATTTGTGTAAAAAATAAAAAATTATATATACCAATGAAAAATTATTATAATGGCATTACCTTAAGATTTATCAAAAAATATTCCAAAAGAAAGTTTTTAAAAGAAAATATTTCATTAGAAAAACTTAAATTATTTGATGAAATTCTTTTAGTTGGTTCAGGCAAAGGCATTGTTGCACTAAAAAATATTCCACAAATAAAATGGAGAAAAAAATCTCAAATTATTTATAAAGAATTAAAACAATTATATAACTTACACATAAAGGGACAAAAAAATTGAAACTTAATAATGCAAATTTTAATATTAAATATCCATTAATAATGGGTATATGCAATATAACAACAGACTCATTTAGCGATGGAGGTTTAAACTATAAAAAAACTGATGCGCTTAAAAATATTAAAATAATGGTTAAAAATGGTGCTAAAATAATTGATATAGGCGCGGAAAGCACAAGGCCTGGAAGCGATCCTATTTCGTACAATGAAGAAATAAAAAAAATATCACCAATTATAAAATCATTACCTAAAAATGATTTTATGATCTCTATAGATAGTAATAAGATTGAAACTCAAGAATTTGCTCTTAAGAATGGGGCCCATATTATAAATGATATTTTTGCTGGAAGTGAAGAGCTGTTTAGGCTTACAAAAAAATATCAAAACGGACTTGTTTTGATGCATACTCCAGCGCCTCCTAGAATAATGCAAAAAAAAACAACTGATTATACAAATGTTGTAAAAGATATTAAAAATATTTTTTTAAAAAAAATAAACATGATAGATAAATTTAACATTTCTCATAAAAAAATTTGGTTTGATCCTGGAATAGGATTTGGAAAAAATTTAGTACAAAATTTAGAAATTTTAAAAAAAATTGAAGAATTCAAATTAAAAAAATGTGGAGTGTTGATAGGTACTTCTCGAAAAAGTTGGATTAAAAGTATTGATAATTCATCAGTGGATAAAAGAATAGGAGGATCTTTAGCATCAGTAATTTATTGTTTAAATAAAGGGGTCAATATATTTAGAGTTCATGATGTTCACGAAACTCATCAAGCAATAAAAGTATATAATCAAATAGAATGTTTGAAGTAGAGATAGATAATATAAAAATTAAAACAAAAATAGGCGTTTCTGTTAATGAAAGAAAAAAGGAGCAGCTTTTATATGTTAGTATAAAATTTATTCATAATCCGCCACCCAACAAAGACTTGAATAATATCAAATTTTTAAAAGATTATTCAGCTATTATTAAATATTTAAAAACTTATATAAAAAAAACTCGATATAAAACATTAGAAAAACTAATAACAGAATCAAAAAAGAATTTAAAAAAACAATTTAATTTAAAAAATCTTTATATTAGGGTGGAAAAACCTATAGTAGCAAAAAAATATGGATGCAAATCAATAAGTGTTTCAAAATAAAGTTTATATTGCTCTAGGAACAAATCTTGGAAATTGGAAAAGAAACTTTAATCAGTCTTTTGTTGAATTAAACAAATTAGGGTTTATCAACAACTTTTCTTCAGTATATATATCAAAACCGTATGGATATAAGAATCAAAATCTTTTTTATAATACTGTTATAGAATTCAAAACCCATTTCAATCCAATTAAGTTAATCAAATCACTTAAATTAATAGAAAAAAAACTTAAGAAAAAAAAAATTATTAAAAATGGACCAAGAATTATAGATTTAGATATAATTTTTTATAATAAAATTATTTTAACAAATAATCTATTAACCATTCCTCATCCGAGGGCTCACTTAAGAGATTTTGTACTTTATCCAATTCAGGAAATGAATCCTTTTTATCGACACCCTTCTGAAAAAAAAACAATCAAAGAACTAATTAATAAATTGGAAAATAAATTTATTTTAAAAAAAATTAAACGTGAGAAAAGGAACGTACTAATTTTTTAAGTTTTATTTCACTAATATTATTTTTCGAATCTTTTAAACTTCGAGAAACATCTAAACCATTTGGTTTTGCACTATCAATTACAAGTTTAGCATTTTTATGATTTATTCCCCCACCAACATAAATTGGTTTTTTGAAAATTTTAAGAAATTTTATTTGATCTAAACAATCACTTATTGAGAACGTTTCAATTTTATTTTTTTTATAAATATTTAAATCATAATAAAATATATCAATTACAGATGCAATTTTTTGAAAATAATTTTTATCAAAGTTTTTAGCATTTGTCGCAATACCAATTTTTAGTTTTTTAAATATAGATTTTAAATATTTTAATTCATTTTTTTCAAAAAAATAAGAACATGAAATTATTTTAGGTTTCGTGTAATCAATTTGTTTAACTAGTTCTAAAGTTGATTGATAACGTGTCAACAATACAGATTCAATTTTATATTCATCACATTCTTCAATTAAGTTTTTAATTAAGTCATCATCACATGTGTTTGGACCATATAAATTGTTACTTGCAAAGCCTAGTGATTTTATTTTGTTATTAGCAGCTGTTACAATTGAATCTGATGATGTAATACCACAAACTTTTAAATCGATATTTTGGTTATTTTGCATTATAAATTTTATTTGTTTTGAAGTCTAAACTCTTCAATTGCATTTCTTTCGCATTCTTCAATTTTTTTAATAATTTCTTTTTTTTCTATTCCAATATTTTTTGATTCAAAATCACTTATTAACTTATCAATTAAATCATCATCCCCAGGCTTTTCCAAGTCTGCTATTCTTACCTCTTTTATATATTCTTCTTTATTATCAGGTTTTATTAATTCAGCAGCCCACTTTCCAACTAATTTGTTTCTTAATGCTCGTATTTTGAATTCTGATTCTTGATCTTTTTGAAATTTGGCCTCAAACCCTTTTTTTCTATCATCCAAGGTATCCATATTATTATCTTTATATCATAAAAAAAATAAAAATTTATTAAAATTTTATAATTAATTTTTTTATTAAACATTTGTTTCAAAATATACCCTGTATTATAAATTCCAGATTATTTTTATATGAAAAAAGGTATTAAAATTTCTGATATAAAAATTGAAGAGAATCTTTTCAATTTTATGAATAATGAGGTATTATTCGGATTAGGGATCGATAGTGATAAATATTGGAAAGATTTTTCTACTTTAGTCAACGAATTTGTTCCTCTAAATTTAAAACTTTTAGATAAAAGAAAATTATTACAACAACAAATTGATGAGTGGCACAAAAAGAGAACTGGAAAAGAAATAGATATTAAAGACTATCAAAAGTTTTTATATGACATTGGCTATATTGTTAATGAAGGTCCTGATTTTCAAATTAGCACTACTAACACTGATCCAGAAATTTCAAATATTTCTGGCCCTCAATTAGTAGTTCCTATAACTAATGCCAGATATGCCTTAAATGCTGTTAATGCAAGATGGGGTAGTTTTTACGATGCAATATATGGAACAGATGTTTTAGGGTCACTACCTAATTCAAGTCAATATGATGCTAGAAGAGGTGAACTAGTAAAAAAATATGCAAAAACATATTTAGATAAAGTTTTGCCACTCAAAAAAGGTGCTTGGGAAAATGTAAAAAAATTTAAATTGCATAATAATAAAATACTATTTTCATTCTTAGATAAATCTGAAACTGAATTAAAAAAAAACTATCAATTTGTTGGATATCGCCTAGGTCAATTAAATAAAATTGAGGAGTTAATTTTTTCTTTAAATAATCTTCACATAAGAATTATAGTTAATAAAAATAACATTATAGGAAAAAATGACTTAGCAAATATTTCAGATATTGTTTTTGAGTCTGCTGTATCGACAATACTCGATTGTGAAGATAGTGTTGCTACTGTTGATACAGAGGATAAAATTTTAGCTTATAGAAATTGGCTAGGATTGATGAAAGGTAACCTACACTCACAATTTATCAAAAATAAAAAGACAATTAAGCGCTCTCTTAATAATGATATTGAATTTGTTGATACTAAAGGTAATAAAAAAATTCTTAAAGGAAAGTCTCTAATGCTAATCAGGAATGTAGGACACCTAATGACAACTTCATCAATTTTAGACAAGAAAGATAACGAAGTTGGCGAAGGATTGGTAGACGCATTTATAACAACTACCATTGCATTATATGATTTAAGAAAAAAAACAGAAAACAAAAACTCAAATTTTAATTCGATATATATAGTAAAACCTAAAATGCATGGACCGGAAGAAGTGCTGTTTACTGATAATCTCATGCAAAGAATTGAGCAAATTTTAAATTTACCAATTCATACAATTAAAATAGGAATAATGGATGAAGAAAGAAGGACAAGCATCAACCTAAAAGAATGTATAAGAGCTGCTGAATCAAGAGTAGCTTTTATAAACACAGGATTTCTTGATCGGACGGGTGACGAAATACATACCTCAATGTTTGCTGGTCCATTTTTAAAAAAAGGGGACATGAAAAAATCCTTATGGATTAATGCTTATGAAAAAAGAAATGTAGAAATAGGATTAAAATGTGGACTTCAAGGAAAAGCCCAAATAGGTAAAGGAATGTGGGCAATGCCTGACTTAATGCAAGAAATGGTTAAACAAAAGATTAATCATCCAATTGCAGGAGCAAATTGTTCCTGGGTACCAAGTCCCACTGCAGCCACTCTTCATGCTATGCATTATCATCAAATTAATGTAGCAGATATTCAAAAAAGTATTTTGCAAAAACAAGAAAGCAGTTCACTTCAAGATCTCATCACTCTTCCATTATTAAATAGAAAAAATTTATCAAAAGAGGATATATTATTTGAAACTGAAAATAATGTTCAGGGAATTTTAGGATATGTTGTTAGATGGGTTGATCAAGGAGTAGGATGTTCAAAAGTCCCAGATATAAATAATATCGGATTAATGGAAGATAGAGCAACTTGCAGAATTTCTTCACAAGCTCTTGCTAATTGGCTGCATCACGGCATTATAACCAAAGAGCAAGTTATTAGTGTTTTAAAAAAAATGGCTAAAATTGTTGATAATCAAAATAAAGATCAACCTAATTATTTTCCAATGTCAAACAATTTTAACACAACCGCGTTTAATGCTGCGAAAGATTTAATTTTTGAAGGTAAAAATCAACCCTCTGGATATACAGAGCCAATACTGCACAAAAGTAGATTAGAAGTAAAAAATGCTAAAAATTAAAGACAAAATAAATATTTTTTTATTGTTATCAAATATTATTTTTCTACTTTATTATTCTGTACAATTATTAATTTTTACTGATGAGTTTGCAATTAATAATTTGGGTTTTTTTAATCATGCAATTGCAGGACTAGCTGAAATAATTGGCATAATTTTTTTTTCATTATCGTTGGGTTTAGTTACAATTTTTTTTATCGGTTTAAATAAACAACTACCTATACTTATAACAATTTTATTAATGCATTCAATTATATCAATTAACTTCTGGAGATATGTTGCAACAAATAGTCCTGGAGAAACAAACTTAGACATAATTACATTTAATGCCAGCATTTTTAGCATTGTAAGTTTTGCTATGTTTATATTAATTTTAAGATCAAAATATTCGTGAAATATTTTTTTTTATTTATTTTAATATTTTCTATTTCCTTTAAGGTTTTTAGTAATGAGTCAAATTATAATTTTTTAATTGCTAGCCCAAAAATTACTGATTCAAGATTTAAAGAAAGTATTATTTTGTTATTTTATCATAATAAGTTTGGAGCATCTGGTTTAGTGATTAATAAAAAAGAAAAAAATATTACAATAAAGGATTTGTTTGATTCTGCAAAAATACCCTTGCCTGAAGGTTTTGTAAATAACCAATTGAGTATTTTTTGGGGAGGGCCAATAAACTCTCATCACTTATTTTTTATTCATTCAACAGACTATAAAAATGAAAATTCGATAATTATTAATGAAAATTTTGTTGTTACACGTTCTTCTGAAGTTCTTTATGATATTGCAAAAAACCAAGGTCCAAAAGATTTTATTATAATCAAAGGTTTTTCTATTTGGAGCCCTGATCAATTAGATGAAGAATTGCAAAGGGGAACATGGGAAAAGAAAATAAATTATTATTTTAAAATTTTTGATAATTATGAAAATATGTGGCAAACATTGATTAATTCACAAGGGGCATAAATAATAATATTTTGTTTATTTAATAATATCTCGTATATGGTTTAATAGGATTAAAAATGATATCTGAAAATTTTAATAAATTGTTTGAAGCTGCTAAATTAGTTCGCCAAAATGCACATGTTCCATATTCAAAATTTAAAGTAGGCGCAGCTTTTCTGACTGAAGACAATAAAGTTGTTGTTGGGTGCAATGTTGAAAATGCAGCCTATCCTCAATCTCAATGTGCAGAAGCTTCTGCGATTGGTAGTTTAATTTCTAATGGTTATAAAAAAATAGTTGAAATAGTTGTCGTAGGCTCTGGAGAAAAACTTTGTTCCCCATGCGGGGGGTGCAGACAAAGAATTCGTGAATTCTCTTCATTAAATATTCAAATTCATATGTGTAATGTAAATGGCCACTTAAAAACGCTTACACTTCAAGAACTTTTGCCTGATTCTTTTGGCCCTGAAAATTTATAATGCATCACTCTTCTAAAGTTATTTTAGAAAAATCTAATAATATTAAAGCGGATATCGCTGTTATCTTAGGAAGTGGTCTAACTAATTTTTTTGAAGAAAAAAATATTATCTCTTCAATTTCTTACGAAGATTTAATTGATTTTCCTCAACCTACTGTTAAGGGACATGCCGGCAAACTTGTATTTGGCAAAATTGGAAAAATAAATGTAGTTTGTATGTATGGAAGATCTCATATCTATGAAGGTCATGAACCAAAAAGTTTAGCACAACCTATAAGGGTATTAAAAGATATTGGTTGTAAGTTATTAATTATAACCAACGCAGCAGGCAGTTTAGATCAAAATATGCCGGCAGGAAGCTTAATGTCTATCAAAGATCATATAAATTGGAGCGGTTTTAATCCTTTAATTGGAATAAACGCAGATAATTATGGACCACGGTTTAACGATATGAGCGATGGATACAATAAACATTATAGAAAAAAACTTATTGAAACTGCAAATAAGATTGATCAAAAATTATATGAAGGAATTTATTGTATGTATTCAGGACCTAATTTTGAAACTCCAGCGGAAATTAATGCACTAAAAATAATTGGAGGAAATGCTGTAGGTATGTCAACTGTGCCAGAAGTGCTAGTGGCTAATCATTGTGATTTACCCGTGATTGCTATAAGTGTAATAACTAATCTTGCTGCAGGAATGAACAAAACAAAATTAAGTCACCAAGAAACTTTAGAGAATGCCGCTCTAGCAGAAACTAATATAGTAAATCTTATAAAAAAATTTATTCATGAAGTAAAATTAGATGATACCTCAGGAAATAATTAGAAAAAAAAGAGATGGGCACTCTTTAACAGAAAAAGAGGTTAAAATATTTGTTAGTGGGCTAACCGACAGATCCTTTTCTGATGAGCAAATTGCTGCAATGAGCATGGCTATATTTTCAAACGGCATGACAGAAGAAGAAACTGTTTGGATGACACATGCTATGAAAGATTCGGGAAATACCTTGGAATGGAGAGAAATAATCGATAGCGACCTAGTTTGTGATAAACATTCCACAGGTGGAGTTGGGGATAAAACAAGTCTTTTGCTCGCCCCAATTTTAGCAGCTTGTGGCTTATTTGTGCCTATGATTTCTGGAAGAGGGCTAGGCCATACAGGTGGAACGCTTGATAAATTTGATTCAATACCAGGTTATAATACACAACCAGAAATTGAAAATTTTAAAAAAGTAGTAAAAAGCATTGGCTGTGCAATTATTGGTCAAACTTCTGATTTAGCACCTGCTGATAAAAAACTATATTCGATTCGTGATGTAGTGGGTACTGTTGAATCTCTTCCTCTTATTACCTCTTCTATTTTATCTAAAAAGATTGCCTCAGGAATCAAATCATTAGTACTAGACGTCAAAGTTGGAAATGGATCATTTAATACTACAATAGAAATTGCAAAAAAATTAGCAAAGTCTCTTGTATCTGTTGCTAAAGGAGCAACTTTACAATGTGAAGCGATTATTACTGACATGAATCAAGTTTTAGGAAAAACCGCAGGACATTCTCTAGAAGTAATTGAGTGTGTAGAATATTTAACGACTAAAAAAAGAGACCAGAGATTAGAAACTATAACTAATGATTTAGCATGTTCTCTTTTGATGATGATTAAAAAAATTTCAAAAGAAGAAGCATTAAAACAAATAAATATTGTATTAGATAATGGATTAGCTGCAGAAAAATTTGAAAAAATGATTCATGCCTTAGGAGGCCCTGTTTCTTTTTTAAGTACATATAAGAATAATATGTCTAGTGATTTATATTCGGAAGATATCTTATTTAATAAGACTGGATGGATAAAACAAATTAACACACGCAAGCTAGGATTATTGCTTATCGAACTTGGTGCTGGAAGAAAACATAGAAATGATAAAATTAATTATCATGCTGGTTATAGTGATATTATAGGTATTGGCGCAAAGATTGATGCAAAAACTCCTATGTTAAAGGTTTTTTCTAGTTCTAAAGATACCTTTAATAAGGTGAGAGGTGAAATAATTAATTGTTTTGTTCTTTCTGATACAGAAATAAAACATCCACCAATCATATATAGCACTATAAAATAATGAGTTCGCAAATTGGCATAGATGAAAAACTAATTAAATATTTAAAAAATGTTGGTTATAGATCAGACAATATTATCAATATGCTTATTGCTGAAACTTTAGCTTTAGGAAATATATCACGTATGCAGATTGCTCCGGAACAAGGCCAGTTTTTAGAAATTATTGTAAAAATTATGAAGGCTAAAAGCTGTTTAGAAATAGGACGATTCACTGGATTAAGTTCATTATTTATTGCCAAAGGCTTGTTAGAAAAAGGGAAATTGATCACAATTGATAACTCTGATGAATTTCTACCAATTGCAAAAAAATATTGGGAAATGGCTGGAGTGGCTTCGAGAATTGAATCTTTGATTTCAGATGGATCAGAGGCAATGCGAAGCATGATTGACCGTCAATATTATTTTGATTTTATATTTATTGATGCTGATAAGAATAACTATCCTCATTACTATGAATTATCACTTCAGCTACTTGTACCAAACGGAATTATTATTGTTGATAATATGTTATGGCATGGTGATGTAGCTGATGACAAAAAACAAGATGAACAAACTAAAACAATTAGGGCACTTAATTTAAAAATACAGAAAGATGATAGGATAAATTATTCTCTACTCCCTTTATCTGATGGATTATCATTTATTCAAAAAAAATAATTTCTTAATCTTGAAAACTAAAAAACAACAACTATATTAAGAATGTTGGTATGCCGCAGTGGGTACCGATAATATAACTTGCTTTAAAAGGAGTTTTTTATGACAAGAAACCTATCCGTTTGGAATTCTCTAAGACCTTTTTCAGTTGGATTCGATTCAATTTTTGATGAATTTGACAGAATGTTAGAATCTTCTGAACGTTATAGTTCTAACTATCCACCTTATAACATTAACAAATTAAATGATAATGATTATAAAATTGAGGTTGCTCTTGCTGGATATAGTAAAGACGACATAGAACTAGAACTCAAAGAAAATACTTTGACTGTTAGAAACAAATCTAAGGAAAAAGTTATTAATGGGGAAAATAATGGAATGATCCACAAGGGTATTTCTACAAGACAATTTGAAAGATCATTCACTCTTTCAGAAGATATTAAGGTAAAAAGTGCAGAACTTAATAATGGTCTTCTACATGTTAACCTTGAACGCATTATTCCTGAGGAAAAAAAATCTCGTCTTATTGAGATTAGTTAAGGGTAGGGGCCTATAGGCCCCTTATTTTATAAGAATGATTTACTTATTAGTCAAAACAATAATAACTGCTTTGGTTATTCTAGCTATCTCAGAAATAGCAAAACGTTCATCTTTGTTAGCAGGGGTAATAGCATCTATACCATTAACAACTTTTTTGGCATTAATATGGCTTTATTGGGAAACCCAGGATACTAAAAAAATTATTGATTTATCTAATTCAGTTTTATTAATGGTGATACCATCTTTAAGTTTCTTTATTTTTCTACCTTTTTTATTAAAACTCAACCTTCATTTTATTTTATCGATGCTAGTATCAGTAATTTTAACTTCTTTATGCTACTACGTTTTTTTTATTTTTATTAATAAGTTTTCAATTTCAGACTTTTAATATTTATTTATATATAATACTGTGCAAAAATAATAAATTGAAAAATGAGAATATCAATATTAATTGTTTTTTTATTAAGCTCTTCTTTGTATGCTCATCAACCTAAATTAATAAATTATTCACCTTCAAAACAAACCCCCCATGAAGTTGTTTATCCAGAAATATCTAAAGCATATTACAGTAAACTTACTGGTCAACCACATTATTATCTAATTCAAAGTAATAAAGAATTTTTATTTTATGCAGGAATATTAAGTCCTAAAATTAGTGACAAGTATCAATGGCTATCAATTGATGTTTTAGATGAAAATGATGATGTTATTTATCAAGCGATAGGCTCTAACTTTGATTGGCAAGCTTGGTATGAGCCATATGCAAGAGATTGGTATTGGAAAGGTCCAGAAATTGGTGGGAATATAAATTTAGAAACAGGTTTTAAGAGAAGTTTTGCAATGAATCCAGGAAAGTATTTAGTTAAAGTATATAATGATGAAAATAGAGGACATTATTCTTTAGCAATTGGAGAGGCAGAATTTTTTGGGGCAAACAGATGGGAGCAAATTCTTACATGGACGCCTATACTTTTTTATATCGGTCCCTATATGGATATTTTTCATTGGAATAAATTTGATATAAGAGCCTATATCCCACACTTAGCTTTATTAGTTTTAATATTTATGATTTATTATATCTTTAAAAAAATATTTTTCAGAAAAAAAGGATACTTTGCTAAATAAATTTATTTATATTTTATTCTTTACCCTGTTTTCATTTTCTGTGAATGCGCATACATTTACAGGTATGATAGGATTTTATGATGGTCTATCACATCCTGTTTTAGGAATAGATCATTTTCTTGCAATGGTTAGTGTTGGTATTGTGAGCGCACAAATAGGAGGTAGAGCCATATGGACTATTCCACTAACTTTTGTTTGTATAATGATTATAGGTGGAGTGATTGGTATATCAGCAGAAATATATAAAGGACTTAATAGTGATGCAGTTACTTTAATTGAAGCAGGATCAATTAGTTATTTTGCTGACACAATTTATATATTTATAGAAATTGGAATTATTTTGTCGGTTATTCTTTTAGGTCTCTCGATAGCAATAGAAAAAAAATTATCTATTCTTGTAACCATGATATTTGTAGGAATATTTGGTTTTTGTCATGGAACAGCCCACGGGCTAGAAATGCCATGGGCCTCTAACCCTATTCTTTTTGCTTTAGGATTTGCATCCGGCACAGCAACCCTTCATCTCTTTGGTGTTGGTATAGGACATTTTGCTTTAAAAACATATTTATCATCAATTTTGTTACGCATTATAGGAATATTTTGTGCAATATACGGCACGTATTTAATTTTTCAGCTTTAGTTTAGTTTGTCAAATTTTCCATTTTAATAAAAAAGGTATTAAAAATAAATATTTTTTATTTAACAATTTTATATATTAAAAATATAAGTTATTTAGGGAAATAAGGTTAAAAGCCTTGCTGTATCCGCAACTGTGATGATAAATCTAAGTCAGAATACCTAAGTAATTTAGCATGCCCCTTAATTAACGGAGATATTAATTAAGTAGGTAATAACCGAAAGCATAGCGTTATTATTAGGGCAAAATGAATTTAATATATAAAATAACTTTACTATTATCTTTATTTAGTTCTAGTTTATTTGCGTTGGATATAACTCTTAATATCCCAATTTATGAACCATTATCAAAAACTAGCAATACATATATTTCTGGATCTTCAAGTTTTTTTATAAACAAATCTGATTTAATAAAACAAGAAAACACACCAGTTCATTCTATTTTAGACCAGGAAAGTGGAATAAAAAGTAGAAGCATTTATGGATCTAATTCTTCAGGTAGCAAAACAACTTTAGACATTCGAGGTATGGGTGCACAAGCAAAAAGCAATGTGCTGATATTGATTAATGGTCAAAGACTTAATAATATAGATATGTCAGAAATTGATTTCCCTAGTATTCCTAGAGAAAGTATAGATAAAATAGAAGTTATTAAAGGTAATGCTGCAACAGTACTTTATGGAGATGGCGCAATAGGTGGAGCTATAAATATTATAACAGATCCTACAAGAAACTATAAATATTCTAACAAAATTATTTTAAAGAGCGGAACATTTAATAGTAAAGAAATAATTTATAACAATAAAAATAAATTCCGAAAATATTATCTTAATACATTTTTTAACCACTCTGAAACTGATGGTTATAGAGATGAAAATGAGCAACAACAGAACAATTTTACATCAGAGTTAAGATATCCTGGTAAAAAAGGAGATCATTTTTTTGCTCTAAATTTTAGTGAACAAATTATGAGTACTCCTGGCGATAGAAGTCAAACTCAACTCTTTAATAATAGAAAAGGATCTGACACACCTGACGATTATATTAATAGTGAAGGTGGGTCATTAATTTATAGTACAGACTATAAAGTTGATGAGAATATTAAGTTGATATTAAATAGTAGTTTTAGATTAAAAAATTCTTATTCAGACTTACAGTCAGGCAGTTTTCCTTCTTATAGTGATACCTCTCTTGCTAATTATCAAATAACACCTAGAATTAACCACAAATCAAACTTTTTAAGTAAAAAAATTAATTATAATTACGGAGTTGATATTCAGCATGCAGAATACAAATCATTTAGAAAAGAAAGCGAAAATGTAATACCTTTACATATCTATGATGCTTGGCAATCATCACAGTCGATTTATGTTCAACAAACTACTAATATATCAGAAAAATTTAATTTTGGTTCAGGAATTAGATTACAAAGAAGTAAAATTAAAATTAATGATGAACTGAACACATCTGCGCCTGATTATGCAGGATGGCAAACAGAACATGAAACTTACTCTAATCAAGAAAATAATTATTCTTTCAATTTAGGTGCAGATTATCAAGCTAAAAAAAGTACTAATATTTATAGCAGAATAGGAACTGGGTTTCGATATCCAAATATTGATGATCGCATAGGAGGTTCTGGCGGCACTTCTTTACAACTAAATACTCAAAAGACTCAGGAGTTTGAAATCGGTTTAAAATATAATAAAAATAATTTTTTTTATAATTTATCTACTTATATTATAGAAGGCGAAAATGAACTTGCATACGATACGGATGCTTTTGAGAATATAAATATAAATTCTACAAGGAGATTTGGCATTGAGTTAATTACTAAAAATATATTATCTAAAAAAATCCAATTAAAAAATAACTTTACTTTTGCAAAAGCTAAGTATACTTCAGGAAACCAGGGTTCATACGCTACAGATTTTGAAGGAAAAGACGTGCCGTTAGTCCCTCAGTATTCACTGGATTCAATTTTAGAATATGAAATATTAGATACTTTAAAACTGAATTCCAAAATAAAATATCAAGACGATATGAGAATGGAAAGTGATGATGAAAATTTCCAAAACTCTAAAATTCCAAGTTATGTAATTTCAAGTGTAGATTTGTTTTATAATTATAATAAATTTTATTCTTCTTTATCAATTAACAATATTTTAGATGATAAGTATTACAATTATGCAGTTGCTAGTTCAAGCACCAATGGATCTTATAATGCATACCCAGAACCTGGCAGAGAAATAAATTTTACTGTTGGAATCAAATTTTAAAGATTAATTTAACAAAGTAGCAACTAGATGAATGCGATCAACTTCTCCTCCATTAAAGAAATTGTGATATTTTGTATTGTCGGTAATATATAAAGAACCATCAGCGGGCATGTGAAAACTTTCATCTTCAATAACCATTCTACATCCTGGATTAGTAATAAGCGGAATATGTAATCTTTTTTCTGGATCACGGTGCCAACTTAAGCATGATCTAGGAGGTTTCATTAAAAATCTAAATCTTCCTATTTTCCATCTTTGTGAAATTGTAGCATATATTTCTTCAACATAAGTATCTTTAAAAGGTTTGCATAATTCAGTATATTGACTTTCATCAACTTTATTTAATCTTTTCTCTTCTTCCCAACTATCTTTTGGATATGTCCAATATAAACCTCTGATATTGCCTCCTCTAATAGATAGAGGATCATTAGGAATTTGATTTATACATATGGCATTAAAATCATATAAATTAGGGTCATCTTTCGACCATTCTATTAATTTTTCAATAGTATTGAAATATACTAATTTTAATTTTTCAATATCAACTTTATAATCAGTAATCTTGGTCAGATGTTTCATTTAATTTGCTAATAACTCAAGCTTTATCATGATATTTTAAATTAAAGTAGTTCTAAAAATGTTATAATGGTCGCACAACAATTGCTTTTTTCCTAAATTTATTAATTTATATAATATTTATATATGGAAAAAAAAGTAATAAAAATTCTTTCTAGAAAAAGTGACCTAGCTCAAATCCAAGCAAAATTAGTTGGTATAGAGCTATATAGAAAATTTCCAAATCTAGAAATTTCATTTTCAACTAAAACAACTGAGGGTGATATTGATATGAAATCACCCTTAGCAGAAATGAAAACTACAGGTGTATTTACTGATGATTTAAGAAAAAGTTTAATTAAAAAAGAATGCGATATGGTAATCCATTCATGGAAGGATCTCCCTATCGATATTGGACCAGAGACAATGATTGCCGGTTCCTTAAGACGTGCAGATGAAAGAGATCTCTTACTAGTTAATAAAAATAAAATTAATCAAATTAAGAAGTTAAAAAAAATTTTAATATTATCTTCTTCACCAAGACGAGTTTACAATCTACAAGAATTTATTCAAG
>MDTE01121400.1_pt1 | contig 17664 bp, 14 predicted proteins | sample 811231 | NCBI WGS metagenome assembly MDTE01 (sample SAMN05326651, study PRJNA326480) | marine metagenome | isolation source: seawater | place: Indian Ocean: Red Sea | collected 2010 | reverse complement strand
GTTGGACAGGATCCCGAACATGGAGAGGGCATGGGCCACTTGTGGGCTATTGACCCCACCAAGCGGGGAGACACCAGTCCGACCAAGGCGTACGACAAGGACGGAAAGGAAATCCCGTTCGAAAAACGTCGGCGACTCCAGAACGTGATTGCCAAGGAGAAGGAAACCATCAAGCCGAATCCCAATCACGCGGACATTTGGCACTACGGTCAAGATACCGAGGAGGAGTACAACGCGACGGACTTCGAGCAGCAGATGCATCGGTCGTGTGGAACCGTTGCGATCAAGAAGGATCTGCTCTACATCGCGGACTTCAGTGGGCTGTTTCACTGCCTGGACGCCAAGACGGGGAAGCCTCATTGGACCTACGACATGTTTGCCGCGTCGTGGGCGTCGCCGTTGATTGTTGAGGACAAGGTCTACATCGGTGACGAGGACGGCGACGTGGCCATCTTCCCACTGACGGCTGATCCCAAGAAGGCGCTCAAGGACGTCAACGGGGAATTGGAGCCGGCCCTCGGCGTGATCAACATGGGCAACTCGGTGTATTCGACTCCGATCGTCGCCAACAACGTGTTGTATATTGCCAACAAGTCGACATTGTTCGCTATCAAAGCTCCAGCCAAGTGACGCAGCCATTGCGGCATTGACTCTCATCACCGCAGCGGATCTGCCCAGTTCCGCTGCGGTGTCTTTTGTCGCGCCGTCCGGACGAATTGCCGAAGCGTCAGTCTCGGACTAGAATGGACGTCCGCCGCCGAGCGGCGGTGCACCGTTCCTCGACGTCCCGCCACAACTCGCCCGCCTCGCTGACGTCCTGCTCTCCAATCGAGCAAACGCACGCTTCCACCGTTCGCATTCGGCGATCTGATGCAGGTTCCCCCGGAAACCACAGCCGCATTTTCCGAAGACGAACTGGCTGCACTCGACGTCGAGGAGCTGCTTGAGGCGACTTCTCCGACTCGGGTGGAGACGGGGCCAGGCGCGTTGTCCACACTGGGGCATTGGGCCCGGGAACTCGGGGGGCAGCGGTTGTTGCTGGTGACAGACCGCGGGCTCCGCGAGGCCGGGCATCAGGAGCGCGTGCTGGCGTGCCTGGGCGAGTCAGGGTATGACCCGGAGTCCGTTGCGGTATTTGGAGACGTCAGGCCGAATCCCACGACCGAGGATGTTGATCGGGCCCTGTCAGTCGCTCGGGAACACGGAAGTGACCTGATCATTGGGCTTGGCGGTGGCAGCAGTCTGGACTGCGCCAAGGGAGTCAATTTCCTTCTGACCAACGGCGGGCGGATCGAGGATTATTGGGGGGTTGGCAAGGCCGATCAACCGATGTTGCCGATGATTGCCGTGCCTACCACCGCCGGGACGGGCAGCGAGGCCCAGTCGTTTGCGTTGATTGCCAACGCCAAGACACACATGAAGATGGCCTGCGGCGACAAGAAAGCCGCGTGTCGGGTTGCGATCCTCGATCCGGAACTGACCCAGACGATGCCCGCTGCCGTGACCGCGGCTACCGGGATTGATGCCATCAGTCACGCCCTGGAAACGGCCGTCACAACGCAACGCAATGGCATCTCCAGTCGGTTCAGCCGCGAGGCCTGGGGTTTGCTGGCGGAGGGTTTTCCTCGAGTCGTGACAGGGGCAAGCGAGATCGATGCTCGCCAGCAAATGCTCTATGGGGCTCACTTGGCCGGTGCGGCAATCGAGAATTCCATGCTGGGAGCAGCTCACGCTCTGGCCAACCCCCTTTCGGCTCACTACGCCATGACTCACGGCGTCGCAATCGGCATCATGTTGCCTCACGTGATTCGGTTCAACCAGGATGTCGTGGGTGAAATTTACGCAGATTTGCTTGCCGCGGCGGGTGCCGAAACGGTGCCCGGAGTCGCTGCCGGTGAACAACTTGCATCATTGGTTGAACGGATGGCCGATGATGCGGGATTGCCACGAACGTTGGCGGAATGCGATATTCGAGATAATCTGTTGGATCAGTTGGCTGCTGAAGCCAATGAACAATGGACGGGTCAATTCAATCCCAGGCCGGTTTCGACCGAAACCCTCAAGGGGCTCTACCAATGCGCCTCACCTCAACGCACCTGATCCTGATTGCCGCAACGTGCCTGTCTGTGGCCCATGCGGCGCCTCCTGGCAAAGTGGCTGTTGCTACCGACGCGTCCTCGTGGCCGAATTTTCGTAACGGTCATGAACTGCGAGGCGTTGCTGCGGCTGCATTGCCCGAAAAGCTGCAGCTGTTGTGGTCGCAACCGATCCCCGACGGAATGGTCTACACGTCGGCGGCTGCCGTCATGGCGGGGCGCGTCTATGCTTCCACGTTGGGTGGAGAACTGTTGTGCCTGGATTTGAAAACCGGCAAGAAACTCTGGAGATATCTCTCGGCACCCAAGCCAGAGCCCGACACGTTCATTCCCGGCTTTCCCGCAGCCCCGACTGTTTCCGAAGCAATGGTTTACGTTGGAGACGAGGACGGAGTGTTTCACGCTGTTGACCGCAAGACCGGGAAGAAGCGGTGGGTATTGAAGACCCAGGCTGAAGTGAACAGTTCGGCAGCAGTTGTCGGAGATCGTGTGATCTTCGGGTCATATGATGCCAATCTCTACTGCGTGGACGCCCAGACCGGCAAGAAAGTCTGGACATTTCAGACGGCCGATCGCATCAACGGGTCGCCCGCGATTGCGGGGGATTACACGTTCGTGACGGGGTGTGATCAGCATCTGAGGATGATCAACATCAAGACCGGCAAGCAGGAAAAGGACATGGCGTTGGGAAGCTTCATGATTGCTTCGCCGGCCATCGTCGGGGACATGCTTTACGTGGGGACGCACGACGGTGAATTCCTTGCCGTGAACTGGAAAAAACAGGAAGTGGTCTGGCGGTACAGCGATCCTCAGAAGATGCAGCCCTATCACGCTTCGGCGGCAATTCTCGGCAACCGCATTGTTGTCGGCTGTCAGGACAAGCGGGTGCATTGCATCGACAGAAAGACCGGAAAACGCTTGTGGGCATTTTCCACCCGGGCGCAGGTGAACAGTTCGCCGGTGATTGCGGGCAACCGGGTGTATTTTGGTTCTGCAGACCGCAACATCTATGCCGTGGAACTTGCCAACGGCAAACCTGTCTGGAAGTTTCGTGGAAAATCGGACTTCAATGCCGCACCGTCGGTCGCCGGCGGCCGGCTGCTGATTGGATCGGAAGGTACCCAGGCACGCCTGCTCTGTTTCGGCGCGAAATGATGGCAACCGACACCAGCAGCACAACAGAAGTTGGCAGTTACTTCATCTCGAATTACCCGCCGTTTTCGCAATGGACTGGCGAGGCCGTGGCTGAGATCGAAGGGGCTTTGGATGCGGTTGGCCCGGATCCGGTGCCATTGGGAATGTATCTGCACATTCCCTTCTGCCGGAAACGCTGCAAGTTCTGCTACTTCCGCGTCTACACGAATCAGAATGCCCAGGCGATCGCCAACTACGTGGAGGCGATTGCTGCGGAGGCGAAAATGGTCAGCCGACGGTCGGGCGTTGCCGGGCGGAAACTGGAGTTCGTTTATTTTGGCGGAGGGACACCCTCCTATCTCAGTTCTCGACAACTCCGATTTCTCCGGGACTCGGTTGCAGAATCCTTCTCTTGGGAAACTGCCAAGGAGGTGACCTTCGAGTGCGAGCCTGGCACGTTGAACCTCGAGAAGGTCAAGACGTTGTCGGAAATCGGTATCACGCGGGTTTCACTGGGTGTCGAGAATTTCCACGACGGGATTCTTGAAGAGAATGGTCGAGCCCACCTGTCGCCCGAGATCTTCCGCGCCTATGACTGGATTCAGCAGGTCGGGTTTCCGCAGGTCAATATCGATCTGATTGCCGGGATGGTCGGCGAAACAGAAGAGAACTGGGCGGCGTGTGTCGAGAAGGCCGTCGAGATGCAGCCCGACAACATCACGATCTACCAGATGGAACTGCCTTTCAACACGGTCTACTCTCAGCAGATCAAAGACGAGGGGGTTGCCTCGCCAGTGGCCGACTGGCCGACGAAGCGCCGATGGGTCAGCGAGGCCATGGACCGGCTGCAGGCGGCTGGGTATCACGTTTCCAGTGGCAACGAGATGGTCAGCAATCCCGAGACGGACCGGTTTGTCTATCGTGACAACCTGTTCCGCGGATCTGACATCGTGGCGCTGGGCGTGTCCAGTTTTGGGCACTTTCAGGGCGTGCATTATCAGAATCTCGATGCGATAGAAGAGTACCAGTCCGCCGTCGATGCTGGGGGATTGCCGATAAACCGTGCACTGAGGCCCAGTAAGACACAGAGGTTGATTCGGGAATTCGTCTTGCAACTGAAGGAAGGGGCTGTGGAACTTTCCGCGTTGGACCGGAAGTTTGGCGTAAGAGTGGTTGACGAATTCAGCGAGGCCCTGAGTAACCAACAAAATGCCGGCTACCTGGAAGTGGACGATGAAACGGTGCGATTGACTCGAAAGGGCCTGCTGCAGGCCGATAGCCTGTTGCCGGAATACTTCGAACCCGAGTATCGTCGCGTGCGGTACACCTAGAGGCGGATGCGACCGAGAAGTCCGTGAATCCTCATGACGAACTCCATGCCCTGACCGGGCTGTTTGATGGTGGCGACCGATTGGTGCAATCGGCTGAGCATGTGTCGTCGGCGCTGACACCGTCGCCGTACAACGAGATGCTCGTTCACAATCACCATATGACGGTGACGATGGAGGAATACCACGGCAGTGCTGTGGAGGTGAAAATTGTCGACCAGGTCGATCGTGACGGCCTGTACTGCCGGAAAATTGTTCTGTTGACGCTCGACACCGCTCAGGTGGTGCAATTCGGGATCGTCAGGTTCAATTTCCATTACGTCACCGAGGCTGTCCGTGACGAGATCGTCGCCGGTCAGACACCGTTGGGACGTGTTCTGATCAATCACAACGTCCTCCGTCACATTGACCTGGGGGCGATACTTCGAGTGACCGCCGGCGATGAACTGGCCGGGTTGTTGAAGATGACCTCCGGCGGAGTCACTTACGGCCGGTTGGCAACAATTTTCTGCAACCAGCACCCCGCGGTCGATCTTCTTGAGATTTCAGCCCCTTTGGTATCGGGTGATAACGCTGATGATCGCAATTGATTCATTGGAAACCAGTGCCGCTGACGTGGTTGTTGTCGGTGGCGGTCCCGCCGGTGCCACCACCGCCGCGCTGATTGCGGAGGCGGGCTACAAGGTGGTGGTGTTTGAACGAGAGGTCATTCCGCGTTTTCACGTGGGCGAGTCGTTAATACCGGCCACCTATTGGACACTCCACCGACTGGGCTTGGTGGAAAAACTCAAGGCGAGCGGTTTTCCGAAGAAATTCAGTGTCCAATTTGTCACCGAGTCAGGAAAGGAGACCTCTCCGTTCTATTTTGACGAGTTCAAGCCACATGAAAGCTCGCAGACCTGGCAGGTCTGGCGAGACGATTTCGATCAAATGTTGATCGAATGTGCTGAGCAGCGAGGCGCGGAGGTTGTATGCGAAGCCCAGGTGACTGAAGTTGTGTTCGACGAGGACCAGGTGACGGGTGTCTACGTGAGACGGGCCGGGGACCAGAGCGGAGAGTCCTCGAGGTTCGTGTCTGCGCGAGTCGTGGTGGACGCGAGTGGCCTGTCGGCCTTCCTGGCGAGCCGGATGGGGCTGAAGGAAGCTGACCCGCTGTTGCGGAAGGCTACGGTGTGGGGGTACTTCCGGGGGGCTGCGCGTGACGAAGGTCGTGACGAAGGAGCCACGATCATCTTGCAGACAGAGGGCAAGCGGTCCTGGTTCTGGTACATTCCGCTTCCGGATGACATTGTCAGCGTGGGGTGCACAGGAGACCTGCGGTACATGTTTCCGGGAGGAGGGGTTGATCTGGAGGCCCTCTGGGGCCGAGAACTTGCTCGTTGCCCAGCGATGCAGCGGCGGCTGATCGAGGCGGTTCGCGAGGGGCCGCTGCGGAGCACTCGCGACTTCAGCTACAAGGCGACAAAGGCGGCCGGCGACGGCTGGGTTCTTGTCGGTGACGCCGTGGGCTTCATAGACCCGGTGTACTCTTCGGGCGTGTACCTGGCACTGAAGTCGGGCGAAATGGCGGCCGACGCAGTCGTGAATGGGCTGGCCGCCGGTGATGTGTCGGGCGAACGGCTGGGGGCCTGGAAGGAGAGTTATGACAAGGGCGTCATGCACTTCCACAAGCTGGTCTACGCATTTTACACACCGGGATTCAGTTTCGGCGGCTTGCTGCGTGAGCATCCTGAGTGTATGGAACATCTGGCCAACATCCTGATGGGCAATGTTTTCGAACCCGGTGTTGGGGCGCTGTTTGAGGCCATAGGCGACGTGAAGCCTCCAGCGGAAAACGAACCGTTGATGGTGCCGATGGGCGAAGAGGAGGAGAACTGAGCCATGTCGGAAATCCGATCGAGGCCTCAAGCGACCAGGACCGTGTTCTGGGTGGCCGTGCTACTGCTGGTCCTCGGACAGCAGTGGCCGGGGTTCTGGTCCACTGAAGCACTGGTTTTCGGGTTTCTCCCGGCTCCGTTGTTCTATCACGTCGTGGTGTCACTGGCGGCCGTGGTGGTGTGGTGGATCGGGACAGTGGTTGCGTGGCCGGACGACACCCTGGATGCGATGGATAGTGGTGGGGAGCGGGGGGGAGACCCGTCTGCCAACGATCCGTCTACCACGGGAGGGGTGGCGTGACGCAGTTGGCGATCATCATCGGATATCTGCTTTTGCTCCTGGGGCTGGGGGCTGCTGCGTCAAAGTTTTCGCGTGGCACCAGTCGAGATTATCTGTTGGCCAGCCATTCGATAGGCCCGGTGCTTTTGTTGATGTCACTGTTCGGCACCACCATGACCGCTTTTGCTCTGGTGGGGTCGACCGGCAAGTCGTTCCAACTGGGCGTCGGTGTTTACGGCTTGATGGCGTCCTCGAGCGGCATCGTCCATTCTCTGTGCTTCTTCTTGATCGGGGTCAAACTCTGGAAACTCGGCCAACGGCACGGCTACACCACGCAAGTGCAATTCTTCCGTGATCGGCTGGGGTCTCATCGCTTTGGCTACCTGCTGTTTCCAGTGCTCGTCGGACTGGTGATTCCTTACCTTTTGATTGGAGTCCTGGGAGCGGGTGCTGTTGTCAACGGTGTGACACGTGGCGCGTTTGCGGAGGCGTTTGCGAATTCCGGCCATGGTGTGCCTCCGTGGCTGGGGTCATTGGTTATCTGCCTGGTGGTGCTGGTGTACGTGTTTGCCGGTGGCATGAGAGGGACCGCGTGGGCCAATACATTTCAGACGGCGGTGTTCATGGTCCTGGGTGTTGTCACTTTCGTGGTGATCGCACGGGAAATCGGCGGCGGTGAGAGTTTTCTCGAGAGCTTGAGAGGAGCGACGTCACGGGTACTGGAGGCTCATCCCGAAAAACTCGTGATGAAGCCGCCCAAGTTGTTCTTTTTCAGTTTCTTGCTGATACCTCTTTCTGCCGGAATGTTTCCTCATCTGTTCCAGCACTGGCTGACAGCGCGGAGTGCGTCAACGTTCAAACTGCCGGTCATCGTCCATCCGTTGTTCATACTCATCGTATGGGTGCCGTGTGTCATGGTCGGTGTCTGGGCGACTTCGGCGATGGTTGGCGGGGAACTGGTATTTGACGAGCCACCCAAGAACGTCAACACGGTGCTGCCGATCCTCTTGGGAAAAGTGGCGGGGCCGGTGCTTTCCGGATTGCTGTCGGCCGGGATCCTCGCAGCAGTGATGTCCTCGTTGGACAGCCAGTTTCTGTGCCTGGGAACAATGTTTACCAACGATATCGTGCTGTGCCGTCGTGGGGACGCCGCGGAGACCGATGATCGTCGAGTGGTCCGGATGGCCCGCTTGTTCATCGTGGCCATCGTCGGCGTCACCTATTTGTTGAGCCTCGGTGAGCCGGCTGGCATATTTGATCTTGGACTGTGGTGCTTTGCGGGATTCACTGGCTTGGTACCGCTGGTGCTGGCCGCCCTGTATTGGCGGAGGCTGACCCTGCCGGGGGCGGTGGCCAGTGTGCTGGCGATGGTAGTGACATGGCTGACCCTGTTCCTGTGGGACATGGGAGGATATCCGCCAGACCCAAAGTACAAATTTCTTGGCATGTTGCCGGTTGCCACAGTCCTGGCCGTTTCGACGATTGCCCTGGTCGCTGTTTCGCTGATGACACTTCCACCATCGGACGAGGTTTTGGCGAAGTTCTTCAATCCGGGCTCCGGCCGGGACGAGACCATGTCGGATGCTCCCGGACTGCCGGATTGAGGGGGATCAGGTATGCCCGCAGCGTTCACCACGACCAGGTGTGTTGAATTCGCCGACACCGACATGGCGGGGATTATTCACTTCACGACATTTTTTCGAATGATGGAATCGGCCGAGCACGAGTTTCTTCGGTCGCTGGGCACGTCGGTCGTTGAAAAGCACCCAGAAGATGGCAGCGGGGCAATTGGCTGGCCGCGACGTGAGGCTCAGTGCGAATTCCACTCGCCGGCTGTTTTCGAAGACGAGTTGGAATTGGGGATCACCGTCGAGAGGATGGGGCGGTCGTCACTGACGCTCGGGTACGAGTTTCGGAGGGGCCACACACTGATTGCCAACGGCCGAATGAAGACGGTGTGCTGCCGCGTGACACCCGGGGCAGGGTTGACTGCGGTCGAGATTCCCGAGCCGTTGCGTGGACGGTTGGGTGAACTGGTTGAGAGGGAGTGACAGAGTGACCGGCGACGAACATCAACAAGGGGCTCACCTGGCCGTTCATGGCCTGGAGAAGACCTTCCAGGGCGGCGGCGCAGCGTTGACGGTACTTTCGGGGCTCGAACTCGAGATGAACCGGGGTGATCAGTTGGCGATTACGGGCCCTTCCGGTTCCGGTAAGAGCACGTTGCTGTACATCGTCGGAACGCTCGACGAGCCGACAGCGGGCAGCGTCAAGGTGGCCGGAACGGACCCCTTCACTCGTGATGAGAGCGGGTTGGCGGACTTTCGCTCTGCTGAGGTGGGGTTCATTTTTCAGGATCATCACCTGTTGCCTCAGTGTACTGTCCTCGAGAACGTGATGATTCCCTTGATTGCAGCCGGAGGAGTTGATGCGACCGGAGAAGAGCGAGCCAGGAGTCTTCTGGACCGAGTGGGATTGTCGGAACGAAGCGGCCATCTGCCTGCGAGGATCTCGGGCGGCGAGCGTCAACGTGTTGCTGTTTGCCGGGCATTGATCAATGGCCCCTCTCTGTTGTTGGCCGATGAGCCTACGGGAAACCTCGATCAGGAGACTGCAGAAGGGGTAGGGACGCTGTTGTTGGAACTCTCTGAGGAACGGCAGGCTGTATTGATCTGTGTGACGCACAGTCTGGAACTGGCCTCACGATTTCCGCGGCGCTGCGAATTGACGGCCGGTCGACTGGTCGACGTGGGGGCAGCGGAATGACGAGGTGGTCGCTGCTGCTCTCGACGGTGCGCTTCCATTGGCGATCCAACCTGGCCGTCGGCCTGGGGGTTGTCGCTGCCACGGCTGTGATCACCGGGGCCCTGGTCGTTGGGGATTCTGTTCAAACCAGCCTGCTGCAGATGCACCTCGACCGCCTGGGGCGGGTGGACATGGCGATCATTGGGCGTGATCGGTTTGTGCGAGAAGACCTGGCCGGCGAAATTCAGCAGGCGGTCGGCGGGCACGTGGAGGTGGCTCCGTTGATGATGGTGCGGGGAAGCCTCGAAACTGGAGGAGCCGACGCGGTTGGGGAACGGACGGGATTGCGGGTGGGCGGTGTCATGGTGTACGGCGTCGACACCCGTTTCTGGCAACTCACGCAGCATGGCAAACTGGAACCGCCACAGCCGGGTGAGGTGTTGCTGTCCGAAGGGGTGGCATCTCAACTGGGCGAGACGATTCAGCCCGGTGAGGATGTGCGGCTGTGGATGGAAATGCCCAATTTCATTCCAAGAGATTCGCTGCTCGGAGAGCGTGACAACGACACGATTGACCTGCCATTGAAAGTGCGAGCTGTCGTCGGTGCGAGCGATCCAGTAGCTCGGCGGGGTGTGGGGCGGTTCGACCTGAACCCGAGCCAGCAATTGCCCAAGGTGGCTTTTGTCGCATTGTCCACGTTGCAGGAGACATTCCGGCTCCAGAAACGCCGTGTTCGAAACCGCGAACAGAGGCGCACCGATGAGTACCCCGCGAGAGTCAACACGATGGTCGTTGCCGGGGGGACCCCTCAGCTTGTTGCTGAGGCGATGAAAACAGTGATCACCTTGGATGATCTCGGCCTGAGCCTCAGACGGCTCGAGAAACGGGGTTACGTGGCGCTGGAAAGCAATCGAATGGTCCTTGATGACGTTGTCGTGGCATCCGCAGACCCGGTGGAGGCTGTGAAGTCGCGGGTATTGGTCCACTTGGCCAATCGGCTGTCCAACGCTGACGATCCATCGAAGTACTCGATGTATTCGATTGTCGGTGGACTGGAAGCTCGTGAGGTCGCTGCCGCACCCTTCGGCCCGTTCACTGTCGACACCAGCGATGCCATCTCGGATCTTCCTGACGATGGGGTCGTCATCAATCGGTGGTTGGCCGATGACCTGGGGCTTGAGGTCGGCGGCCGCATGAAGATGACCTATCACCTGGTTGGTTCGCATGGCGAGCTGCCGGAGGAGGTGCGGACGTTTCGCGTCCATGCGGTCGTGGAATTGTCGGGGCCGGCCGAGGATCGGGGGCTGACACCACACGTGCCGGGCATTACGGACGTGAGAACGTTCCGGGATTGGAGGCAGCCGTTCGAAATGGATCTCGACGCGCTGACCGACCGCGACGACGATTATTGGGACAACCATCGCGCGACGCCGAAGGCATTTGTTACTCGCCGGGCCGCTGTCGGGATGTGGGAGAGCCGGTACGGCAAGTCCACGTCGTTGCGGATTGCGATCGATCCGGCCGATGCCGAAGCGGTGGCGGAACTCGACAAAACGATACTCGCCAACATCAACCTTCCGGCGCTTGGGCTGGCGGTTCAGCCGGTCAAGGAACACGGCGTTCGGGCTGCCAGTGGGACGACGCCGTTCAGTGGTCTGTTTGTTGGTTTCAGCGTTTTCCTGATCGGTGCGGCTACGATATTGGTGGGATTGCTGTTTCGGTTGGGGATCGAACGGCGAGTTCGCAGCACCGGCCTGGTGCTGGCATTGGGGTTTCCGATCCGCCTGGTGCTTTTGCTGTTTGTTGCTGAGGGGGCGGTGGTCGTCACCATTGGCGGTGCCGCTGGGGCAATGGCCGGAGTCGCCTACGCCCATCTGATGGTGTACGGCCTCACCCACTGGTGGGTTGGAGCCGTTGGCACATCGTTCCTGGAGGTTGATGTGCAGGTTCCAAGCCTTCTGGCAGGGTTCGCCATTTCTGCCGGCGTGGCCATTCTCGCGATTCTTTTGGCGGCACGCGGGTTGCTGAAGGTGCCGTCGCGTGGGCTGCTGGCCGGGATCGTCCGTCGAGGGGTCGGGCAGGCTGTTGCCGGTGATCGAAGCCGACGGGTGTTCTGGGTGTCGAGCGGCTGTGTGTGCGTCGGTCTTCTTGCTGCGACACTCACGCCGGACGCCCTTTTGTCGCAAGAGGCATTTTCCGGGCTTTCCGTCCGCATTGTCGTGTTCTTTGTTTTGGGGATGTCCTCCCTGGTTGCTTCGATCGCCGTTTTGGCTGTCCTGCTGGGGAAGAAGCGGGACGGTGGACTGGATGGCCAAGGCACCGTGGCTTTGGTGCGACTGGGGTTTCGAAACGCCGCGAGACACAGGGCTCGCAGCGTGTTGTCAGTGGCGATGATTGCGTCGGCCGCATTCCTGATCACGGCTGTTGCTTCCGGGCGGAGAGACCCAGTGGCCGAATGGCCAGATCGTTCGACCGGGGCAGGTGGGTTCCTGCTGGTGGCCGAGTCGAGCCAGTCACTGGTCTACGATCCCGGTACGCTGAACGGACAAGCTGAACTGGAACTCTCGGAGGGCTTGCCGGCGGACCAGGCTGCGTTGCTGGAAACTGTCGATCTCCATTCTTTTCGCGTGAAGGCGGGCGAGGAGTCGAGTTGTCTGAACCTGTACCAGACACGGTTGCCGACGATCTTGGGAATGGGGCGGCGGACCATTGATCGGGGAGGCTTCCGGTTCGTCGGCGCCACGGAAGACAATCCGTGGAAACTGCTGGAAGAAATGCCGAAATCCGCCACCGTCCCAGGGGCCGGTTCGCTGCCAGTGTTCCCGGTTGTGGGAGACATGAACACTCTTCAGTACAGCCTGCACAAGGGCGTGGGTGATCGGATCGCGTACCCGACTGAAGAGGCGCCGACCCTGTGGCTTGAGATTGTCGGGATGCTGGATGCAAGCGTGTTCCAGGGGGTCCTGGTGATGTCGGATGCCCATTTTCGTGCGGCGTTTCCCGAGGAAGTCGGGTTCCGGTATTTCCTTGTCGGCGACACCAGATTTGGGGACGCGGGAGAGTCCCCGGGCGATCTGGACGACCTGAACCGGGTCCGAAGCGGCCAGTTGGAGCTACTGGAAGCGAAATTGGGCGAGTACGGTTTTGATGCCGAGCCGGTGGTTGACCGCCTGGGCCGATTTTTGTCGGTCCAGAACACCTATCTGACGACCTTTCAGGTGCTGGGGGGATTGGGGTTGTTGTTGGGCACGATCGGTCTCGGCACGGTGATGCAGAGAAACGTCCTGGAACGCCGCAGTGAACTGGCGTTGTTGCGAGCAGTCGGGTTCCGTCGTTCGGGGTTGCGTTGGTTGGTGCTCAGCGAAAATGCGTTTTTGCTGGGATGGGGGCTGTTCAGCGGTACTCTCTCGGCGCTTCTGGCGATGTCCCCTCATTTGGCGACAGCTGGTGCGGATGTCTCTGAATTGACCAGAGGACTGGGACAACTGTTGTGCGGAGTCGTGGTGGTTGGGATGCTTGCTGCCGGACTGGCCGTGGCCGAAGCGGTGCGGACTCCGTTGGTCGCGTCACTTCGCAGCGAGTGATCTTCGCGCTTCCGGCAAGTCGTGACGGGGATGCGGTGGCTGGAGGAAATGTCTACTATGGCCGCAATCGCGTCCGGACGATCACCGATTGTGGGGCGTTTCCGCCGCGAGGAGTATCGTCGTCAGCAGAAGGGATTCCGATGAAACACCAGTTGCCGATCATTTTTGCCCTGGGTACCGCATTGTGTTGGGGGTTGTACGGTCCCACGCTTCAGCATGCCCGGGCCCCGGGATCGCCCCCGTCACCTCCGCCTGAAGGCTGGAGTCCCTTCAAGCCGTATGTCGGCATTGGATTGGCCTACCTGGTGCTCGCGATCATCGGTGGCCTGGTCATGATGAAGATCAAGGGAGACACGTTCAGTTTCTCCGGGAAACAGTCGCCAGCTTTGACCTGGGGTTTTGCGGCTGGTTTGCTGGGTGCGCTGGGTGCGCTGTGCCTCACGTCGGCCATGTCGACTTTTGTCGGAAAGCCGATACCGGAACTGGTGATGCCAATTGTGTTCGGAGGTGCGGTGACAATTGTTGGGGTGCACGCGGCGATTTCACACGGTGAAATGAAACCCATGATGGCGGTGGGGATTCTGCTGACCGGTGTCGGCATCGTGATGGTTGCGTCGAACACACCGCACGGGCCTGCTCACAAGGCGCCTGCATCGGAGACGTCGGCAGCAGAGGAATCGGCGGGCACGACAAACCAGTCCGAGCCCGGAGATTCCGACTGATTGTGTCTACGGCCATCGGTGGCAGGGGCATGAACGGGATGGTAGGATCGCGACAACTTCGTTCAAGGTACGACTTTTTGGGGATGGATGCGTCCGTCTCGGTGTTGGCAAGGTGTAGGAACGCAGGCCATCGGTGGCCTCAAAGGACCTGTTTCATGCGTAGTCGACGTAACGTGTTGCCAGTGGCGTTCTGCGTGGCATCCTGCCTGGTTTTGTTGGCATCTGGATGTGGAGGTGACAGCGAGAGCGATGCAGGAGGGGCAGCCAAGCCGAAACGCCGCCAGTTCCTCAGCATGGGGACGGCGCCGGTCGGCGGTGCGTTTCCGGTCGTTGGAGGTGCGATCGCCGAGGTGCTCAATGCCAACAAGGGCGATAACAACTGGAAGGTCCAAGCCAAGGGGACCAAGGGGTCCAAAGCCAATATTCGCGATATCCAGAACGACAAACTGGAACTGGCCCTGTCGAACTCGGCGATCAGCTATTTTGCTGTTCGCGGTGAGTCTGGTTGGGACAAGAACTATGACATCCGCACGATTGTCACCCTGGCCCCCAACGTGGCGATGTTCATCACGAAGAAGGAAACCGGCATCAAGAGCATTGCCGAGCTGAAAGGCAAGCGGGTGGTGGTTGGTCCATCAGGAGCGGGATTTGAGATGTTTGTTGGGCCGTTGCTCAAAGGGCATGGCCTGACGTACAAGGATTTTTCGCCCCTGAACAATACGCAGGGGGGGGCGGTCGACCTGTTGGCCGACGGCAATGCCGATGCGGCCTTCCTGGGGGGAGCTGTGCCTACCGGAGCGGTCACGCAAGCGTGCAGCTCCCATGACATTGTCTTCATTCCGTTCGACGCGGCGGTCCGGTCAAAACTTGTGGCTGACTACGAATTCTTTCAGCCGTTCACCGTTGCCAAGGACAAGTACTCGGATCTCGACGAGGACTTCGACGGGTTGAATGTCGGGTCGATGCACCTGATCGCATCAGCGAACCTGGACGACGAAGTGGCCTACCAGTTGACCAAGACGATCTGGGAACATCGAGCCGAAATCGCCGGCAAGCACCCGGCCGGCCGCGCAATCAACGAAAAAAACGCCGCGCGTTATACGGGGACAGAATTCCATTCCGGTGCAGCCCGGTTCTACAAGGAAATTGGGATTTGGCCCGAGAGTGAAGGGGCCGATTCCGCGGCGGATGCCGAAAAATCGGCTGGCGATGCCGCCGAGTCGAAGGACGCCAAAGCGAAGTGAGCCGGCAAGGGAGTGCCCAGGCCGTGGGAGATCGGCTTCGCCAGCGTGTTGTGTCCGTGTTCGGGGTGGCGTTGTGCCTCTTCACGGTTCTCGAGATGAACTACCCGCGACTGCAGCAGCAGTCTGCACTGGCTCTGTTCATCTTGATGGGCTTGGTGATCTGTTTTCTTGAGAGCCCGCTGCACGAGAAGCTGAAAGACTGGCGATCCCTGCGGGTGCTGGACGGCGTGCTGGCCGCGGCGGTTGTTGTCACCTGCGGGTATGTCGTGTTCCAGCTCGAACCGACGTTCAAGGGCTTGTGGTCCGGTGGTGAGTCGCTCGGTGATCGGGCTGGCAGCGAAACGAAGTGGGACATCGTCATGGGGACCATCGGCCTGGTGCTGGTCTTCGAATCGACCCGTCGCACGATCGGATGGATTGTCCCCGCACTGGCCCTCGCTTTTGTTGCGCACACGTATTACTGCTACGCGTCGATTGAGTATGAGTGGCCAGAAATGCCCTCCTGGATGTTGCCGCATTCGGGCCAGAGCGCCGCGGACATCGTCAGTACGACATACATCCAGACGCTCGGAGTGTTTGGTCCGGCCGCGGGGGTGATGTTCAAGTACGTTTTCCTGTTTGTGGTGTTTGGCGCGTTTCTGGAGATGTCCGGGGCAACACAGTTCATCATCGATTTCTCCGAGCGAGTTTTTGGCGGGAGTCCGGGTGGGCCGGCGAAGGTGTCGGTTCTCGGTAGTGGACTGATGGGGTCACTTTCCGGAAGCGCTGTCGCCAATGCTGTCACCACCGGTACGTTCACCATCCCGATGATGCGGAATGTGGGGTTCAGTCCGCATATCGCCGGGGGGATCACTGCCGCGGCCGCATCGGGGGGGGCATTGGTGCCGCCGGTGATGGGCGCGGGCGCGTACATGATGCTCGAAATCGTTGAACCGAACGTGACATTCGTCCAGGTGGCGACGGCAGCTGCGATACCGGCGATCCTGTATTACCTCTCGATCTGGATGATCGTTCACTTCTATTCTCGAAGAGTCGGCCAGACCGCCACCGCAACGGATGCCAGCCAGGCGAAACGGCTCTCAAAGTTTGAGGCGACCGTGTTCTTCGGCGCTCTGGTCGCATTGATCGGTCTGCTGCTGGACAATTACACGCCCTTCAAGGCCGTGTCTGGAGCCTTGATGGTGATCATGGTGTGTACGGTGTTTCGCCGGGAGTTGCCGCTGGAGACGCGAGGTCGCGTTGCGGCGATCTTGACATTCGCCGCTGTGGTCGTGGTCAATCAACTGCAGTGGATGTGGGCGGGTTGGATGCCGGAAGCGGTGTCGGACTTTCTCGTCCCGTATCAACCGGGGGCGTGGACCGACCCGAGTGCGAACTCGGTCACTCGGCGGGCGGTGATGGGCAGCCTGTTGAATTCGTCGATCATGGGGACGGTGGGGCTGTTTGCGTTCGGACTGTGGCACAAGTCGTGGCGGCCGTCGATGCTGACTGCGATGGGGCGAGCAGCCAAGAACGGAGTGTCTCTGGTGGCCGCCAGTGCGTGTGTCGGCATCATCATCGGCGTTGTGCAGCAAACGGGAATCGCCACGGATTTCAGTGCCGTGATCAAGGGGGTGGTCGCCACCAACCTGTTGTTGGCGTTGGTCGGCATCATGGTCTGTTCGATCATCCTCGGGATGGGAGTGCCCTCGGTTGTCTGTTACCTGTTGATGGCGACGTTGATGGGGTCGCTGCTGGGAGAACTCGGCGTTATTCCGCTCGCGGCCCACCTGTTCATCTTCTATTTCGGCATGATGTCAATGGTGACGCCGCCGGTCGCGCTGGCGGCGTATGCCAGTGCCTCCATCGCCAAAGCAAAAATCATGCAAACCGGCTTGGCGGCATTCCGCTTCTCGCTGGTCGGATTCACACTGCCGTTCATGTTCGTGTATCGGCCGGCGCTGCTGTTGATGGACGGGGCAAAATGGAAGGCCTGGGACGTGGCCAACCGGTCAGGGCAACTTGCCGAAGCCACCGAGTTGCTCAAGGAAGCGCAGGCTGCCTACGCCCCATGGGACGAGTTGGTGCTGGCTGTTTCGACGGCGATCGTTGGGGTCGTGGCCCTGGCTGCCGGGATTGCGGGCTTCTGCCTCCAGAAAGCCAACTCGTTGCATAGGTCGATGTTTTTGGCGTCGGCTGGAATGTTGCTCTACCCCGACATGTGGCTCAACATCGGTGGGGGCGGACTGTTTGTGGCCAGCGTGATGGTCAACTCGAGGGCAGGCACCCCGGGAGACACGGGTGGGGCTGACGCGCCGTCCCTGCCGTGCGAATGATGCCGCCCTGAATCAGTTTTGAACGGAGCCCCACATGCCCTCAATGATCTCCGCTCCACAACCCCTGGCCGTCGAGGCTGGGGCGAACATGCTCGCCGACGGCGGGAACGCGTTTGACGCGGCGATCACCTGTGCGGCCGTGCAGTGGCTGATCGATCCCCATTCGTGTGGGGCAGGCGGCTACATGGTGATGACGTCGTTCTCGGGAACGACCGGGGAACCCAACCCCGTGATCGACGCCCCGGCGGTGGCCGGCAACGGTGTCTCGGCCGAGATGTGGCAGGACATTCTGATTCGCCCGAATCCTGAAGGCTGGGGCTATTTCCTGGAAGGAAAGGT
>MDTE01018113.1_pt1 | contig 17669 bp, 21 predicted proteins | sample 811231 | NCBI WGS metagenome assembly MDTE01 (sample SAMN05326651, study PRJNA326480) | marine metagenome | isolation source: seawater | place: Indian Ocean: Red Sea | collected 2010 | reverse complement strand
TAGCTAAGTATGGACGGGATAACCGCTGAAAGCATCTAAGTGGGAAACCCACCTCAAAACTAGTTCTTCCTATAGAGCCGTGGTAGACCACCACGTTGATAGGCTGGATGTGGAAGCACGGTAACGTGTGCAGCTGACCAGTACTAATAGCTCAATTGGCTTGATTTATGCACTGAAAAAAATTTTTTTGTTGAATATGTAAAAAGACTAGCTCTTGCTGGCTATTTTAATAATTTTTCTTTACAGTCCAATAATTCAATTTACCTAAGCTTATATCCAAACTGTTGGCCATATTTCTTTGTGAAGTTTCTGGTTTACTAGAAATCTTTCTTAATAAGTTAAATAAAATTGTATTTTTGTTAATGTTCATTTTATGAACATTTAATATAGTTTGTTAAATATTCGTCAATATATATTTCAATTAATAAGCATGATATTTTGATATATCTTATAATATGTAATAAATATGAAAATAAATTCAAAAAATAAAGTAAAGTTTAGTTATGCTGAAAATTTAACTTTAGAAAAATTTAGTAAGTATGAAAAAAATAAAAATTAACGTTAATAACATCAAAGAAAGTTTTCTCTATCTAGAAAGGGGAAAAAAATACGAAAATTATGAAAATACCACCCTTTTACAAATAGCCTTAGATCTTATTTTACTATCTGAAAAATTAAAAGATTGGAGATATCTTAATTTAACCCTCAAAATAAGGGATATAATACCTAAAAATATTTTATTAAATAAAAAAATTAAAAAATTAATCTTTTACGTTAAAAAAAATAAAAAAATTTTATGAAAATAGTTTGTTTAACTCAGCGACCAATTCAAGCTTTAATCCTAACTTATTTATTAGGCTCAAAAGATATTTTTTTTGACCATGTTTTCTATTGTCCATTGAAAAAAAAAAAATTATTAAATTTTGCAGATGAGGGATCCCATTCTTGGAATGCGTTAAAATATCAATGTGAAATATTAAAAATACCGTTTAATAAAATAACAGATGTTAATAATAAAAATTTCTTAAAAATACTCAAGCAAATCAAACCTGATTGTATGATATCATTAGTTGTTGACACTATTGTTAGTGAAGAAATTATTTCTATTTTTAAGAAAGGAGTTTTCTCTTCCCATGGAGGAATGTTGCCTGAATATAGAGGTAGAGATAGTGGTATGTGGGCAATATTAAATAATGAAAAATATGCTGGCATATCTTTGCAAAGAATGAATAAAGGTATTGACACAGGTGAAATTGTAAAAGTTTCAAAGTTGCCTTTGAAAAAATTTAAAAATATCAATGATATTGATAAAAAATTATATTATCACTTTAAATTAGGTGACTTTGTGAAACTTATTCAACTAATAAAAAAAAATAAGAAAATTAAATTTTTAAAAAAAAAAGGTCAAAAAGGAAAACAATATTTTGAAATGCACAAAGATTTAAAAAAAATAGTTATTAAAAAATTTAAAGAGAGAAATTACCAATAGCCAAATCAATTTAAGATCTTAAGAAAAAATTCTATAAATATTATATTAATACAAAAAAATCTTAATTTTAAATTTTTTTTAGAAGTTGATTTTCCCTTTTTAAAATTTTTCTAATAAGTTTTATAATAAATTTTGGAAGAAGTAATTTAATTATATTTTTTAAAATTTGAACTTTTCTAGCCTTTTCAGCTGCAACCAAATCACTTTGACATAATTTATAATAATTAATGACTTTTGTTTTTTTTCCTGTGTAAACAAAAACTGATCTTATAATAGAATCTAAATATATTTTTTCAAACCCGTGCCTATTCATTAAATTCTCAAAAACATAACTAGTAAAATAATAAACGTGCGGCACATGTATATCTCCAAGAATATCACCTTCTCTTCGTCCCTTTTTTATTGAGTCAACGCCTGGGAATTCAATATAATTCAAAGTATGATTAATTTTTTGAACATCGATTAGCTTCTGAATTTCATAAGAAAAGTTACTCCAGTGTTCGATCACGTGAGACAAAATAATAATATCTGGTTTAAAATTTATTTTATCTAACCCGCCTTTTACACATTTGATACCTTTTGTTTCAGCATATTTTAGATAAGGATCATAAAAATCAAAAAGATATTTCTCATTAGTATTATCAAAATGATCCAGCGCACCACCAGCCCCCCCACCAAGATCAACTATTTTTAAATTATTAAGTTTTTTTTTATTATCTTTAATTAAATCATACATAAATTTTGAGCTATCTTTTTGACTCTTAAATATTTCTGCAGAAGATTTTTTATATTCTTCATTGTAGGTGTAACTTCTATAAAAATTTTCATAAAAATCTTTTACATCATCATCTTCAAAATAATCTTTAGCTCTTATTAGGCCACAATTCTTACAAACTACAGTAATAAAATCTACGCCGTGTCTATCAGTCAATGACAATAATATGTCGTTCTTTTCACCACATAAACAATTATTTGAAACCTGCTTATAATTTTTTTTTGCATATACATTAAAGAATTCATAGTAACTTTTAAAATACTTTGGGAATTTAACAATTCTATTTTCACTTGGTAAGTAATTGCTTATAGTATTCTCATCATATCTTTTTTGGAATCTTGTATGATTGATTATATAATTTTTTTTCATAAAAATTATTTAAGCTTAAAAAATAAATATCTTGAAAAACATTTAATGTAAATATTATATAAATACAAAAAATTTTTAGTTTTAAAGTTTAAAAACCCTTTTAATCGTAAAATCTGAGCTTATTTGTTCAAATAATGAACATTATGTTATTGACAGTTCAATAATTGAACAATATATTTAGCAACAAAAAACGCGTGAATAAAAAAAATATAAATAAAAACTTTCAAGTTCTCATACCTCTTAGAAAAGGTTCAAAGAGAATTAAAAATAAAAATTTTGTTAAAATTAACAATAAACAATTAATAGATTTTACTTTGAAAGAGGTTAAAAAAATTTTTAAAAGGGAAAATATATTTATCAGCTCTAATGATATAAAAGCTAAGAAATATGCTTTAAAAAATAAACTTCAGTTTATTCAAAGACCCAATAAAATTTGCAAAGATAATTCAAGTACAGAAGATGCAATTTTACATTTTTTAAATTTCAAGAAAAAAAATAAATTAAAAACAGTTAAAAATTTAATTTTATTACAGGCTACCTCTCCACAAAGGAAAAGCAAACATATATTGGGGAGTATTAAAAAATACTTAAACATGAATTTAGATAGCTTATTCTCAGCCTACGCAGATAAAAGTTTTATTTGGAAAAAAAATAAGTCTCAAACTAAACTAACTTCAATTTCTTATAATTATAAAAAAAGAGAAATATCACAAAAATTACATAAATTAATTTTTGAGAATGGAGCAATTTTTATATTTAAGATTAAAGGATTTAAAAAATTTAAGAATAGGATTTTTGGAAAATTTAGCTATTATTTAATGGAAAAAAAATATTCAATAGATATAGATAATACTGATGATTTACAAAAATTCCGGATGACTGAAAAAAAATTATGAATAAAATTAAACTTGGCTTTATGCAAGGGAGATTATCTCCAAAAGTTAATAATAAAATTCAATCATTCCCGTTTAAATATTGGAAACGAGAATTTAGTATAGCGCAGGAAATTAAAATTAATTTAATGGAGTGGACAATTGATAGCTATAAATATTTCAGTAATCCTTTAACAAATAAATTTGGAATAAACCAAATAAAAAAATTAAAAAAAAAATTTAAAATTAATATTAACTCTGTTACTTGTGACTTTTTAATGGAAAACCCTTTTTTTATTAAAAAAAATTTGTTTAACCAGGAAAAAAAGTTTTTTAATTTTTTAGAAAATTGCAACCAGGCTGATATCAAAATTATAGTTGTTCCACTTGTGGACGGCTCATCTGTTAAAAGTTTTAGAGAAGAAAAAAACTTAATTTCTTTTTTTAATGGAATTCAAAAATATTTGAAATCAAAAAAAATTAGAATAGCTTTTGAGTCTGATTATGACTATAAAGAATTAAGAAATTTTATTGAAAAATTTGATCCTAAAGTATTTGGAATAAATTATGATATAGGAAATAGTGCTGGAAAAAATTATGATTACAAAATGGAATTTAAATCTTATTTTAATCGTATTATAAATGTTCACATTAAAGATAAAAACAAAAGCGATATTACTGTGCCACTTTTTTCAGGAAAGGCAAAAATCTTAAAAATATTGAGATATTTTGTAAAAAAGAATTACAATGGCAATTATATTTTACAACCAGCAAGATCAAATTTTGACCATGTAAATATGATTAATAATTATAATATGTTAATTCAAAATTATGTATCCAAATTTCAATAAAAATAAAATAGCACTGATTACAGGTTCGTCAAAAGGAATCGGACTATCAATTGCTAAACTTTTAGACTCCTATGGAGTAAAAGTCTTATTAAATTCAAGAAAAAAAATAAAAAAGTCTTTAACTTCAGGTTTTAAAAATAACCCCGATCATTTTTGTTTTGATGTAACATCTTACAAGAGTCTCGAAAAAGCATTAAAAAAAATTAAACATAAATATAAAAAAATAGACTATCTTATTTGTAATGTTGGGTACAGTTCTAGTTCTAAAAAAAAACAGTTTGAAATAGATGAATGGAGAAAAATTTTTGAAAGAAATTTTTTTTCTACATTAAATACTATCTTTTTATTCAAAAAAATTTTTAAAAACATTAAGTCCCCAAAAAAAATTATTTGTATTTCGTCAATATCAGGATTGTATGTCTCAGCTGCGCCAACAACTTACGCTATTGCAAAGTCAACTTTAAATAGTTATGTCAGACATGCAAGCAAATCTTTAACAAAAGATAATATTATTCTTAACTGCGTTGCTCCAGGTAATGTATTTTTTAAAGGAGGTGTTTGGGATAAAAATTTAAAAAAAAATAAAAATTACTATAAAAAATATATAAAAACTGAGGTGCCAGAAAATAGATTAGCTCACCCAGAAGAAATAGCAAACCTTGTAGTATACTTATGTTCAGAAAAGTCCACATTTATCAACGGCTCAATATTGAATATTGATGGAGGACAAAACAAAAGCATATGAAAAACATTTGTTTAATTACCGGAGCCGCTGGGTTACTTGGAAAAATGCACGCTGAAGCGATTTTAGAAACAGGTAAAAACATTTGTATTACAGATATAAATAAAACAAATCTTATTAAATTATACAAAATACTTAAAAAAAAATTTCCCAAAAATGAAATTATTTACAAAAAACTTGATGTAACAAATGAGTCACAAATAAAAAATTTTTTTAAATCAATTAGACATAAATATTTTGTTAGTATTTTAATAAATAATGCTGCTATAGATTTTAAAATAAAAAAAAATTTAAAACTAAAAAGTAATTTAATTTATGATTTTAATTTAAAACAATGGAAAAGTGAAATTGATGTTGGACTCACAGGATATTTATTAATGATAAAGGTTTTTGGTAGAGAAATGGAAAAAAAAAAATATGGCAGAATAATTAATATAGCATCTGATTTATCTGTTATAGCACCAGATCATAGGATTTATAATAATAAGAAAATTAAAATTTACAAACCTATTACTTATTCTGTAATAAAGCACGGTGTGCTAGGTTTAACTAAATATTATAGTACAATTGTTGCTGATAAAAATGTTTTATGCAATAGTATTTCTTTTGGAGGCGTAAATAATAAACAGCCAAAAAACTTTTTAAATAAGATTAAAAAACTAATACCAATGAAAAGACTTGCAGATTTACATGAATATAAAGGAGCAATTAAATTTCTATCAGGTGATGACGCAACTTACTTAACAGGACAAAACATAGTAATAGATGGTGGCAGGACCATCATTTAATATTTTTATGAATATTTATTTTATCGCTGAAATTGGAATTAATCATAATGGAAATCTTGAGATTGCAAAAAAATTAATAGATGCCTCGAAAGAATCTGGATTCGATGCAGTAAAATTTCAAAAAAGAACTATAGACCTTGTTTACTCCAAAGAAGTTCTCGATAGCAAGAGGGAGAGTCCTTGGGGTGAAACACAAAGAGATCAAAAAAATGGATTAGAATTTGGAAAAACAGAATACGATGAAATAAACAAATACTGTGAATTAAAAAAAATTGACTGGTCTGCTTCAGCTTGGGATTTAGAAAGTTTAAAATTTTTAGATAGTTATAATTTAAAATTTCATAAAATTGCTTCAGCGATGATAGTAGATAAAAATTTTCTTAAAGAAGTAGCAAAAAGAAAAATTTATACATATATCTCCACAGGAATGTCTACTGAAAAAAATATTGAAGAAGCGGTAGAAATATTTAGCGCAAATAATTGTCCTTTTGAATTAATGCACTGTGTGTCAGATTATCCTTTAGACTTTAATGAGGCTAATCTTTTGACAATAAATGCCCTTAGAAAAAAGTTTAATTGCAAAGTAGGGTACAGTGGTCATGAATCTGGCCTAGCAGTTTCATTTGCAGCTTCTACATTAGGAATAACATCATTAGAAAGACATGTTACATTAGATAGATCGATGTATGGAAGTGACCAAGCGTCTTCTATTGAACCAAGAGGTATGAAAGAACTTATATCTACAATTAAAAAAATACATGCGTCTTTTGGAAAAGAAAAACTTGGCAATATTACTGACACAGAAAAAAAAATGTCTAAAAAATTAAGAGGACATATCAAAAATTTTGATTTTTAAATTATAATTATGAACATAGAAAAAGAGTTCAAAACTTGTTTAAAAGAAAATGTGGATACACACTTTAAAATTAAAAACTCTATCAAACAAATTGATCAAAGTATTCGAGAAATAGCAAAAGCTTTAAAAAGAGGTAATAAATTGTTACTTTGCGGAAACGGTGGATCTGCTGCTGATGCACAGCACCTGGCTGCAGAATTTTTAGTTAGACTAAGACCTCATATAAATCGAGATCCAATTCCAGCAATTTCTTTAGCTCAAGATACATCTACAATCACAGCGTGTGCTAACGATTATAATTATAATGAAATTTTTGTTAGAACTTTTCAAGCTTTAGCTAAAAAAGGAGATATATTAATTGCTATAAGCACTTCAGGAAATTCAAAAAATATTCTTAAGGTTCTCAACTATGCTAAGAAAAAGAAATATTTTTCAATCGCCCTTCTTGGAAAAAAAGGTGGCAAAGCTAAAAAACTAGCTAGTGCAAGTATTGTAATCGATAGCAATAATACTGCAAGAATTCAAGAAAGTCATATTTTTGTTGGTCATTTTATTTTTGAACAAGTTGAGAATTTATTTATTAGGAAATAATTCTTTTTAATTATGTAATACAATTAAGGTTATTTTATCATGCAAAATAAAAATTGTTTATTGGTTGGCTTTGGAAAGATGGGAAAGCTATATTATAAAATTCTAAAAGATTTAAAATTTAAAAAAATATACATTATTTCTAAACCATTAGAAAAAAAATACCAAAAAAATAGTTTTTTTTTAGATGATATAAAAAAATTTAAAAAGAAAAAAATTAAAATTGATCTAGCAGTTGTCGCTACTACTGCTGATGTGCACGACTTCTATGTCAAAGAATTAGCTTACCTCAATATAAAATTTATAATGGTCGAAAAACCAATTTCAACCTCAATCAAAAGTGCTCAGGAAATGATCAAATTGTGCCAAAAAAAGAGATGCACTTTATCTGTCAATCACTCCTTTAGATTTAATAAAGCTGTAAGTAAGATTAAAAAAATTAATGATAGCAAAGAATTAGGAAAACTAATCAGCATAAATGTGATTGGTGGAAACATGGGTTTATCAATGAATGGAGTCCATTTTTTTGAAATATTTAATTATTTAACTAAAAATCCTATTAATGTCGTTAGTGCAGAAATTGATAAAAAAGTACTAATTAATCCAAGAGGGAAAAAATTTAAGGATAATTCTGGTTTAGTAATTGGCAAAAATGAAAAAAAACAATTTATATTTATTAATTTATCAGAGCAACAAGGACACGGAAAAACAATTTCATTTGTATTCAGAAACGGAATTATTTATCTCGATAGTTTAGTTGGAAAAATGATTATATCAAAAAGGCTCAAAAAAAATTTTCGATTAGACACTAGATTTTATTCTACTAAAACAAATGCTAAAATTTATAAATTTAGGGAGAATATTTATGAGTCTACAAAAAAATCAATTAAAAGTCTTTTAATTAGAAACAATCATATTTCAGGAAGAGAAGGTCTTGACTCTATAAAAGCGGTAGCTGCTGCTATTGAGTCTGGACAAAAGGGCGGAAGACAAATTTTTTTAAAGTCATTAAATAAAATGAAAAAATTTTCTTGGGCATAAATTAAACTATGAAAAAAAAAATAAAAGTATCCTTTGTTGGTGCAGGCAACATGTCTAATGAGCACCTAAAAGTTTTAAACAGAAATAAATTTTTTGTGTTAGAGGGAATTTACAGTAGGTCGCAAAAAAAAATTCATTCTTTAAAAAAAAAATACCGTAAATTAAAAATTTATTCTAGTATCGAGGATTTATATCACAAAACTAAATCTGATTTAGTAATTATTTCAATAAGCGAGGAAGAATACAAAAAAATTATGAAAAAAATAATAAAATTTCCCTGGGTATGTTTGGCTGAAAAACCCTTAGGATTAAATTCGAGAGAAATTAAACAAATTTATAAACTCTCAAGAATTAAAAAAAGAAAAATTTTCATATCTTTAAATAGAAGATTTTACATAAGTACAATAAGACTAAAAAAAATTGTAGACAATTTTGGCTCAAAAAGAAAATTAAAGATAATTGATTGTCAAAATAGACAGAGATTTGAAGAAGGGGCCAAAAAAATCGGTATTATTAAATCAGCAAAGTCCATTAAATATTTAATGTATTCAAATTCAGTTCATTTAATAGATTTCATTAACCTTTTTTGTAGGGGAAATTTATTAAAAACTTCTAGCAACAACTGGAAAATGGAAAAACCAAAAAACTTTACTATAAAAATGAAGTTTTCTTCTGGTGACGAAGTAGTTTATGAGGCCTACTGGAAGAAATTTAGAAAGTGGGAAGTGCAAATAAAATTTGATAAATATAATTTAAAATTAAAACCTTTAGAAAAACTTAATATATCAAATAATTTTCCTGAAATTAAAAAAATTAACTATACAAAAGATAAAAATTTTAAGCCTGGCTTAGTTAATCAATCAATAGAAATAAAAAAATTTTTTCAAAAAAAAGAACACAAACTAGTGTCAATAGAGAATTATATGAGAACTGTATCATTAATTAAAAAAATTTATAATGTTTAAGCTAATAAGTATACATAAATATAGAATTAATTATCTGTTTTAAAAAAAATGAGGTTATTTCAATTAGATTTTAAAATACCAAAGAAATCCAAAATTGCAATTTTAGACTTTCCTGGAGCAAATCTCATTCAAAGGACATTAAATATTAACAATATTTCTATTATTAGTCTTAGAGCAGTAAAAATAAACTTATTGATACTCATCTTGTCCATTTTTGGAAATCAAAATTTAACCAAAGGCCAAAGATATATTGTTTCTTTTATAAAATTTATAAGACCAAAAATGATAATAAGTCATATTGATAACAATCAATTTTTTTATCATTTAAAAGAAATTTTTCCAGAAGTGATTTTTATTTTCATTCAAAATGGAGTCTCTTTAGCACATTATTCAGAAAATGAAATTAAAAAACTAAAATGGAAAGCAGATTATTTTTTTTCCTATTCAAAATCTTTTTCTAAAATTTATAGTTCAATATTTAATATTCAAACTCATACAATTGGTTCTTTTAAAAATAATCTTATAAAGCGAAAAAAAAATATTAAAAAAAAAGATTTGGTTTATATTTCACAATTTACCAAATCTAGTTTTTCTAATGAAAAGATAAAAAGTGGAAAAAAATTTTATTCTAGAAAAACCCTTTTTAAAGCTGAGAGAGTTTTGTTACCAATTATTCATAAATTTTGTTTAAATAATGATTTAAATTTAGTTATTGCTGGAAGAAATTTTTTTAAAGTTGACTCAATTAACGAGGAAAAATTTTACAGGGATATAATATTTAAAAAAGGAGATCTTATAACAAATTTTATTTTTAAACACTTTAAAGATGAATTTAGTTCCTACGATTTAATAGATAAATCAAAATTGGTAGTATTTATCGACAGCGCATTAGGGTATCAATCTTTGGCAAGAGGAAATAAGAGTTTAGCATGTTGCATCAGATCAAATTTTATTAAAAATAAAAATTTAAAATTTGGGTGGCCAGCACAATTTAAAAATGAAGGTCTGTTTTGGATTAATAGTTTTAACAAGAAAAAAATAGAAAAAAAACTTGAAGTTTTATATAATTTTTCTAACTCTACATGGAAAAAAGTTTACGAAAAACATAGAAATAATTTGTTAGCTTACGACAAAGAAAACTTGACTTTTAAAAAAATTATAAAAAAGCTAAAAAAATAGCTACAAATTATGGATGTTTTTGTTCAAAATATGAACATATAAATGTACAATAATTGAACATTTAATGATATATTTATAGAAATTTATGATAACAAAAAAATTCTTAATAATAGAAAAATTATTTTGTAAAATAATTAATTACAAAAAAATGCACAAAGAAAAAGATGACGAAATTTATCAATTATTCTAAATTTTATGAGTGAAAATTTTAAAAATAAACTTAATGAATTAAAAGAATTTGGATTTTGTAAAATTAAAATAGGGTATAAGCCATTTCTATCAAAATTGAGAAAAAAATGGTTAAAAATGTTTAATAATATTTCACGTGAGATTTACGGAAAAAAAATAACTAGCGATAAAGACTTAATTGCTCTTGAAAAAAGTAAATTTAGAAAAGCTTTTGTAGCTGTTTTTGATTTAATACACCTTGATCCAGAAGTTTATAACCTTGCAAGTCAAAAAAAATTATTACAAATTTACAAAAAGCTGGGAATAAAACATCCTCACTATGGCACAAGACCATTAACTAGAGTTGATCTACCAAAAGATTTGAAGCATTCTTTTTTTGATGCACATCAAGATTTTCCCTATAATCGGCATTCAAACAACTCCATAGTAGTCTGGATACCTTTTATGAACACTAGTCACAAAGAGGGTTGTTTAGAAGTAAGTCCAAAATCACACGTTAAAAAAAAAGTATTTGAGCAAAAAAAAGGATCAAAATTAATTAAAAACTCATCAAGGTTTAAATTTACAAAAGTAAAAGTGAAGTTAGGAGAGGCTTTAATTTTTTCAGAATTTTTGGTTCATAGAAGCGGAATAAATAGATCTAAAAAAATAAGATTTTCTTTACAGTTAAGAGTAACTGACTTATTAAGTAAAGAGTATATGAGGAGGCACTATCCGGTAGTAAGATAAATTATGAAATCAAAAATTGATAAAAAAAAACTAAATTTGCTAGCTCTTAAATCTCTTAAAGCATCAACAAAAGAGTTAAAAATGAAAATTAAAGATAAGACAGACAAGATTATTTTGTTGGGAGATGGATCACTAATTGACTCTATAGCATTTGTAAATTTTATTGTTGGACTTGAAGATCTAATTCAAAAAGAAACAAATAAAAGTTTTCCTATTAAAATAGATAAGATTCATTCTATAAATATTGGTAAAACAAAACTATATTTTTCAGATTTCGTAAATGCTCTTTTCAAACTAATTAATGAAAAATAAAAAAATTCTTTTAATTTCTGGTACTTCTAAAGGTCTTGGTAGAGATTTATTAAAATATTTTGTTAAAAAAAATTTTATCATTTTTGGATGTAGTAGAAACGATTTAAAATTTACATCAAAGTTTTACGACCATAGCGTTTTTGATATTAATAGTGAAACTGAAATAAGAAAATGGGTTGAAAAGATCTACAAAAAACACAAAAGAATAGACTGTTTGATCAACAATGTTGCATTAATACCTACCTCATATCCTTCTATTCTCAACAATAAAGAATTAGTATTAAAAGTTTTCAAGACTAATGTAGTCTCACAAATAAATTTAATAAATGAGGTCGCAAAAAAAATGGTTAAAAAAAAGTTTGGAAGAATTGTAAGCTTTTCTTCTATGGCTGCAGGATTGCTTGAAGAAGGGACCTCATTATACTCAGCTTCCAAAAGTTCAATTGATACTTATTCTAAAATAGTATCAAAAGAATTAGCAAAAGCTAATGTAACCTGCAATATAATTGCTCCTTCAATGTATAATACTAATTCATTTAGGAAGCTTGGAGAAAAAGTAATATATAACTCTAAAAAAAAGTTGCAGATTCAAAGAGAGCTAAAGTTAGAGGAGATTACTAATGTAATTGAATTTTTATTTAAAAAAGAGTCAGGAGTTATCACTGGACAAACCATTTATTTAGGATTAACGATTTAAATGCGTACTTCAGAATTTCAAAAAAATATCATCCAAAATATTAGGGGATTTTATCTAACCCAAATAATCTCATACCTGGGTAAATCAGGCTATTTAGATAAGATATTAGCTGAAGACTTAATCAATTTAAAAAAAAATAAACTAAATTTTTCTCCCGAAGTTTTAAAAACTATATTTGATTATTTTTCTAACATCGGATTCTCAATTAAAATTAAAAATAATTATAGGCTTACAGAACTAGGAAAGGATGTTTTAAGAAGATATTCCTCATATTTCGTCCCTCATTCTTACAAAAATTACTTATATAATTTAGATAAATTGTTAAAAAATAAAAAAGATAACATCAATGTTGATAGATTTGAAAATATTTTAGGTAGTGGCAAAACACATTTAAGATATTTTATACATGCAATTCATAATTTAAAAAAAGAGAAATCTATTACATCATTAATTGATATAGGAGTCGGCAACGGGGACTTTGCAATTAATTTGAATAAACAAATAAAACTTAAAAAAACATTTGGTGTAGATTTTTCAAATGTTTCAGTCAAAGAGTCTACAAAAGCTCTCAATAAACAAAGGATTAAAAACAAAGTGATCTATGGTGATGGTGGAAATGTAGATAAATGGGCAAAACTAGCTCTTAATTTTTTAAAAAATGAAAGTGTAGCGATATCCTTGTGGTTTTTGATACATGAAATTACAGACAATTCAGAAAAAAAAATAATTAGTTTTTTAAATAAAATTAAATCTTATTTTCCTAATTCTCCTCTGATTATTTGTGAACTTGTAAAAATACCAAACACAATTTTATCAAAAAATAAAGATATAACATATATTCCTGAGTATCTTTTTTTTCATCAGCTGTCTTCTCAAAACGTTTTAGAATTAGATAAGTTGAGTTCAATTTTACAAAAATCTAAATATAAAATCAAATCAAAGATATTTTTTGATGAAATTAGAGAAAAAAGTAAAGTTTACCCAAGTTGTGTTTTATATACTTTAAAATAAAATGAGCGCAGGAATAATTTCAACTGGAAAATATATACCTTCTATTAAGATTTCTAATAATACTGTTGCAAAAAAACTTAAGATTGAAGAAAAAAAAGTTTTTGAAAAAACTGGGATTAATTTTAGATTTTTCTCAAATAAAAGAGAGACAATTTCGCTTATGGCAACAAAATCAGCAAAACAAGCTATTCAGAAATCAAACATTCACAAAGATGATATAAATTTAGTAATTTGCTGCAATTTTGAAGCTGAGTATAAATTTCCTTGTTTGGCTTCCAAAATCGTAAAAAATTTGAAACTTAAAAGATGTGGAAGTTTCGATATAAACGCAAATTGCACAGGCTTTCAGATAGGTTTATCAATAGCGTGTGAAAAAATAAAATTTGATAAATCAATAAAAAATGTGCTGGTGATTGGGACAGCTTTGCAATCTAAATATCTTAATTGGAAAATACCAGAAAACTCAATATTCTATGGGGATGGATCCGGAGCAGCTTTAGTATCAAGAGTACCAAAAAGTTACGGGTTAATGGCTACTGATATTTTTACTGATAGCAAAGCTTATGAAGAAGTTAGACTACAAGGAGGAGGAAATCTGCTTACTTCGGAAAATTTTTCTCAAAAAAAAAAAGAAAAATATTTATATGACATGAATGGATTAGAAACTTGGAAGCAAGTTATAGTAAACCAACCCAAAGTAATTGCTAATGTAATTAATAAAGCAAAAATGAAAAAAAAAAATATAGATTTGTTTATTTTTCACCAAGCAAATAGAAATTTACTTCAATATTTATCAACAAAACTTGGAATTGATAAGAGCAAAACTTTCTCTACAGTATCTAAGTATGGAAATACAGCAGATGCATCAATTGCAATTACGCTCAACGATGCAATTACAAAAAGTAAAATTAAAAAAGGTTCAGTAGTTCTAATTTCAGGTGTTGGAGCTGGATTTGTTTTTGGAGCATCAATTTTTAAATGGTATTAAATAATAAAATAAAAAAATTCAAAAATTTCAATATGATATTGACAAAGCTTTCATATTTAAACAAGACAAACTATTTAAAAATTTTTAAATTTATTAAAAAACAAAATTTATATTATTTTGAAACAGCAGAGGAAATTTGCAAAAGTGTATTTAGTTTAGAAAAAAAGTGGAAACTTAAAAAATTTTTCTCTCTATTATCTTATAATGATCTTTGCAAAGAAACATTAGCTGAACAATTCTACTTACAAAAAAAAGGCACCTATAGGGCAATTAAAGAAAATATAGACAATAAAGAGCTCTATAAATCCTCAAAAAAAATGAAAGCTTATTTGTTAGGATTAATGCTTACTCAAATATTGTGGCCAAGTCATTACCGAATTCTTAGTTTTTATAGAACAAAATTAAAATTCGAAAAAGGAATAAAATTTTTGGAGGTAGGTTCTGGCCATGGTTTGTTAACAAAGTACCTACTGAAAAATAACTTTCAAAATGAAGGCACAATCTGTGATATAAGCAAACAATCTTTAGATTTAACAAAAAGCACCATTCAAAAAAAAACAAACTTAAAAAAGATTAAATTTGTAAATAAAGATTTTTTTTATTTAAATTCTGATTCTAAATTCGATTTAATAATTATGGGCGAAGTGATAGAGCATGTGAGAAACCCAAAGAAATTTTTACTTAAAGCTAAGAGCATGTTATCAAAAAATGGTAAAATTTTTCTCTCAACCTGTGCTAACTGCGCTCAAGTTGATCATTTGTATCATTTTGGGTGTATTTCTGAAATAAAAAAACTTATTCGCATGTGCAGTTTAAAAATAATATCAGATCTGACCTCACCATCTGAAAACATTCCTAGTAAATTCTGGCAAAAAGAAAAAATTGCAATAAATTACTGCTCAATTCTAAGATTACGTTAATGAAAACTATTAAAATACTTATTTTAAGAAATTTTACAATTGAACCCCTTCTTGAAGATATCAATGAAAAACTTAAACAAAAAAACCTAAAAGCTAAATTTTTGTTAAGTGGATACGAGGACTCATTAAATAATTTAATCAATATTAAATCAAAATTTTACAAATTTAAGCCAGATATAATTATTTTTTTTTTTAGTATTGATACATTCTTTAAAAATATAAAAATTAAATCTAAAAATAAAAAATTTATACTCGATAGAATATACAATGATGTCAAAATGATTTTATCAGAGATTAAAAAAAATTTTGACACTAACATTGGTATTTGCAATTTTTATAATGAGTCAAATTATAAAAACTTTAAAATCTCAAATTTAGTGAACCAAAGGTTAGATAGTTATTGTAAATCCAACTTAAATTTTAACTTAATTAATGTTAGTCAACTCTTAAAAAATTTTAAACTGAACAAAAACACTAAAAAGTATTGGAAGCAATCTATGTATCCATTTGACTTAAAATCTGGCAACAAAATATCTAATTTATTATATAAATTTATATCAATTAAAAATGGCAAATCGCATAAGATAATTATTCTGGATGCTGATAATACACTTTGGCCAGGTATAATAGGCGAGGATGATCAGAGAAAAATATTTTTTAAATCAAAGAAAACAGCGTATTCATTTTATGACTTTCAAAAAGACCTTAAAAAATTAAAAAACAAAGGGATATTGCTTGCTCTCTGTTCAAAAAATAATTCATCTGATTTAAAAAAATTTTTTAAATTAAAATCAAACAAAATGCCAATTAAATGGAACGATTTTTGTTATATCCAGGCTAACTGGAGTCCTAAAAGCCAGAATATAGTAAAAATACTTAAACAAATAAATATTTCACCTGAAAATGCTTTATTTATCGATGACTCAAAATTTGAAATTGGTGAAGTTAAAAATCAGATTAGCAAAATTGATACTTTATTAATGCCGAAAGAAATTTCATTATTAAAAGAAATTTTTTATCAAAAAGGAAATTTTGATATTTATAATATTACTGACGAGGATCGAAAAAGAGATAAACTTTATTCAGATGAAAACAAAAGAAAAAAAAATATATCTAAATTTAAAAGTAATGACGAATACATTAAAAGTCTAAAAATAAAGCTAGATATTAAATTAAATTCAAAAAAAAATTTGAAAAGATTGGCTCAGATGACACAGAAAACAAATCAATTTAATTCAACAACAATAAGATTAAATGAAAAAAAATTGTTTAAACTTTTTCTAAATAAAAACTATCAAATTTATCAATGTAAGGCTAAAGATTCTTTTGGAGAATATGGAATAGTTGGTTTAGCAATAATTAGGATAATAACAAAATCATATCTTGCAAAAATTGAAAACACCTTATTTAGTTGTAGAGTCCTTGGGAGAAAAATTGAAGAATACTTTTATCAAAAAATATTTGACAGACTAAAACAAAAAAACATTAGAAATGTACAATTTGATTATGTTAAAACTGACAAAAATAAGCCAGTTTATCAATTTTTTAAGAAATATAATTTTCTCGAAAAAAATGAAAAAAATGGAAACATAACATTTTCAAAAAATTTATATAAAACGAATTTAATTAACAAAGGAAATCTTATAAAGTATTTATAGAATGATAAAAAAAATTAATGAAAAAGATTTAAAAAAAATATTTTCAAAGGTTTTAAAAATTAACAATGATAAGATTTCAGATAAACTATCAATGAATTCGTACTCAAAATGGGACTCTTTAAATCATTTAAAACTAATAATTGCACTAGAAGGAAAATTTAAGATTTCTTTTAAAGAGAGTGATGTTCCAAAAATGGTTAGTTTTAGGTTGATTAAATTAAATATTAAAAAATTGGGCTTTAAAATTTTATAACTTTAAAAAAATATATTTTTTTATATCTTTTATTTTATAAAATTTTTTAATCGCTAAGGCGCTCTCATTTTGTAAACAATTAATTTCTAAAAAACCTAAATCTTTGTTTAATTTTTTTAAAAAAAAATTTTTTTTATTTATCATTCCTAAAATTGGAATATTTTTTTTCTTTTTTAAATATTTTATCATTATTTTATAAGTCTTGATAAGTTCGATTAAATTAGAACTATCATCTAAGTGAAAACCACACGTCCAATATGTTTTTTTTTTTAATGAAATTTTTTCGTACCAAAAAAAAATTAATTTTTTTTGTGAAATTTTGAATATCCTAAAATTTCTTTTATTAGTGAACCACCAAATATAATGATCAATGATATTTATTTTTTTGGAATAACTG
>MDTE01197204.1_pt1 | contig 17670 bp, 12 predicted proteins | sample 811231 | NCBI WGS metagenome assembly MDTE01 (sample SAMN05326651, study PRJNA326480) | marine metagenome | isolation source: seawater | place: Indian Ocean: Red Sea | collected 2010 | reverse complement strand
GAAAGCCAAACTCCGCCTCCACCGCCAGCTGCACCAGCTCGGGTTCGTCCAGGCAGATCCCCACCGCCCCGATGGCGGCGTTGTGCCAGCATTCGATGTTGTGGATGCTCCGGTACTTCTGCGCCGCAATGTGCCCGGCGGCCGGGCGCAGCAATTCCGTTTCCACCTGCTCCCTGGCCGCGGCAGCCAAACTGGAACGCACCAGATCATAGGCCCGCACCAGGGATAGCAGCCATACCGCCTCGTCCAGCGACTGGAAGGTCGCCCGGCCACGGGCCACGGGGCGCGGATCCTCACCCGGCTCGTAGGCGCCATAGCGGCGGGCATAGCCCAGGAGGATTTCCTCGACCCGCACTCTACAGGCCTCGTCCTGGTCCATCTGCCACAGCAGTGCCAGCTTGAAGGCCATGGTCGAGAGCCGGTTGTTGAGCGACCAGCGCCAGGCCGCATCGTAGGGCTCCCCGGAAAAGACCTCGCCGCCCTGGGGACAGCGGTGGGCGTGGGGCCGGGCCGGGTCAAAATGCAGTTCCACGCCGTGCTGGGGACAGAAATAATCGTGGTAGAAACCGGCCTGCTGGTCCGGAGGATCGAGATTCAGCGGCAAAAATGCCCCGACCTCCTGGCGCAAGCTGGAACGGCAGGAGGCGTACGCCGGACTCCGCCCCCGCACCCTCAGCGCCGCGATTCGTTCTCTGGCCATCAACCGCATCTTAGCTCACCACCTCTGGACACTGCCCAGCAGCAGCTGCTGATCGGGCGTGCCGCTCTCCTGCAGCTTGCGGACACGCGGGCCATCAAAAGATTCGCGCGACTTCATCCAGGCGTTCTGGTAGCACATATAGCAGCCCCGACGGCGCGCTTGGGACCGATTGGCCAGACCGCGATGGAAGATCCAGCCGTCGATCATCACGACCTGGCCGGGGCGGGCAAAAATCAACTGCTCGTCGGGAAACTGGGGGTGCCCCGCCGGGGGCCGGAAGAGGGCGCGCTGGCTGCCCGGAACGACCGCGGTAGGACCGTTTTGCATGGTCAATTCATCGAGGAAATAAAGGCAGTTGATCTGGCCTGGCAGACTGCCGTAGGGCGTTCCCTCCGGATCCATGGGCCAGGGGCCATCGCGGTGCCAATCCTGATCCGGGGTACCCGGTTCGGTGATGCGGGCAGTGGCGCTGTGGAGCTGGATGCAGTTTCCCAGGATGGCTTTGACGCGCTGCAATACCGGCGGATTGTCCAGCAGAAAATCGAAGCGTTCGTCTTCCTCCAGGAGCGCGGGAATGAATTGCTCCGGCTTTTTCTCGCAAACTTCATCCAGGGCCCGCCGCAGCATTTCCACCTGATCCTGGTCGATGCCCTCTTCCACCAGCAGATAACCCCACTTCATAAAAAACGCCACTTCGCGCTCCAGCTCCGGATCCAGCACGGGGTTCATGTGCTGGGGGACTGCTGAAGCGCTGTTTTTCTCGCTCATAAATCCACCTCGCGCCGTGGTCTGACCCTGGCAACCTTGCAGGACAATATAGCACAGCTAGAGATCGCAATCAATAAACGGGACCGGCGGACCGCACTTGGACGAGGCTTGATAGCGTTCCTTGCAGGAGCGCGCGCTGCACGGCCGCAGCGACCCAGAGGACCCTTTGGAAGGGTTCGCCATCCCCAACCCGAACGCACATTCTCCTTGACGCCGACAAGCGCCATAGCTTAGACTTGGATAGCTCCTGCTCCCGGCCCGTACTGCCCGGCGAATGCACTTTATCAATTTCCAAGCTCCCCTTCCTTGGCTGAAAGGGCTGGAATTTTTTGCCTGCTGCGAGCCTCCAACTCTAAAATAAAGGATCCTCCATGCAGATTGCCAGCCAGAAAGTCGCCACCATCGACTACACCCTGACCGATGATCAGGGTACCGAACTCGACAGCTCCAAAGATGGGGAGCCGCTGGCCTATATCCAGGGTATAGGCAACTTGATTCCGGGTCTGGAAGAGGCCCTGGAAGGCAAGTCCGCCGGCGACGAACTCAGTGTCTCCATCCAGCCCGAACAGGCCTATGGCAAACGCGACGAGGAACTTTTGCAGACGGTCCCGCGGGCGCACTTTGAGGGCGTCGACGAGCTGCAGGTGGGCATGCAGTTCCGCGCCTCCTCCGGAGACGGCGAAGAAAGGGTCGTAACCGTGGTCGAAATTGGCGACGAGCAGGTCACTGTAGATGGCAATCATCCCCTGGCCGGCCAGATCCTCAACTTCGAGGTCAAGATCGTGGAGGTGCGCGATGCCACCCAGGAAGAGTTGGACCACGGCCACGTCCACGGACCGGGTGGACATCACCACTGAGAAGCCCTTTGGGGAGAGCGCCGCATGGAAAAGCTGCAACTGACAGCGCCGCAGCTCGCTTTCTTTGACACCTTCGGCTACCTGTCGTTGCCAGGTTTGCTGGACGATTGCATCGACGCGCTCACCGAAGCTTTCGAAGCCGTCTGGGTAGAGCGCCAACGCGGCTACGACGGCCGACCACCCGATGGCACCCAGCGAGCCTGTATCGTGCCCTTTGCGGACCAGCACGAACGCCTCTGCGCCCTGCTGGACGATCCGCGCATCGAAGGATTGCTGAGCAGTCTGCTGGGGGCCGATTTCAACTACATGGGCTCGGACGGCAACTACTACGTTGGCGATACCGGCTGGCACTCGGACGGCTGGCGCGAACCCGGCAAACCTCTGTTCGTGAAGGTCGCCCTCTACCTGGATCCGCTGCAACGCGACAACGGCTGTTTGCGCGTCATTCCGGGCAGCCACCAGTTGCTAGATCGCTATGGCGGCGGGCTCGAGGATGGTCTCCGCAAGGCGCGGGAAGAGTGGTGCATGGACGGTTCCGAGGTGCCGGCTGTGGCCTTGGAGACGCAGCCCGGCGACGTCGTGGTCTTCAACCACAATCTCAAACACGCCTCCTTCGGCGGCGGGCAGCGGCGACGCATGTTCACCCTCAACAACTGCCAGCGCATTCCCCGCGACCAGCTCCAGGTACTCAAAGATTACATCGGAGCCCACGCCCGCTACTTCATCGAGCGCCACTACGGCGAAAAAATGGTGAAAACCGCCGGCCCCAAGCGCATGGTCCACCTGGAGCAGGTGCTGGAAAACGACGGCCACCTGGCAGCGCTGACCGCAAGGGCCCGCGCAGAGAGAACGACCTAGAGATGGCACGAGACAGACCCCGCGTCCTGCTCACCGGCGCCGCCGGCGCCGTGGGCTCGGCCCTGCGTCGCGGCTGGGAAGCCGCGGACCGCTATGAACTCACCCTCACCGATGTGCGCCCCATCGAGGACGCCCAGTCGCCCAGCGAAATCGGCGATATCCGCGACGCCGAAATGACGCGTCGGCTCTGCGCCGGCCAGGACGCCCTGGTCCACCTCTCCTATCTGGGGGCCGACAACGCCGGGGGGGACGCGGTCGAGCTGACCGATATCGGCCTGTCCATGCGCCTGTTCCGCCAGGCCGCCGAAGCCGGCGTGCGCAAGATCGTCTACGCCAGCACCAACCACGTCTCCGGCATGAACGAGACCCTCTATGATCCGCCGCGCTTGTGCACCTCCGACATGCACCGGCCCGATGGCTGGTACGGCGCCATGAAGGGGATGTCCGAAATCGCCGGACGCTACCTGAGCGACGCTTTTGACCTGCGTTTCATCGCCATCCGCATCGGCACCTTCACCGGCGGCGACGAACCCGATGGCCTGCGCCTGTGCAGCACCCTTCTGACGCCGCGCGACGGCGTCCAGCTCTTTGGCCTGGCAGTGGACTACGAAGGGCCGGAAAAATTCCTCGTCACCTACGGCACTTCCGGCAACAACGCCGGCGAGCACCGCAGCTTTCTCGACATCTCGCCAGCCCTCAAAGTCCTGGGCTATCGCCCCCAGGACAACTGCATGCAACACCGCCACCGCTTTGACTCCTGATCCGGCGGGAGGGTATGCGCTTTGCATTTACCCGGAACTTGTTGGTATCGCCGATGCGGCTGTGGGCTGCACGGGTGTCTTCGCGCAGCTTCCCGTTGCCGCCCTCGAATCTTTCCCGACGCAGTCCCGAAAGTCCCAGCGCAAACTAAGCACCTGCTGCGAGGGCAAAAAATAGCAGCGGCCGTCCCCCACTTCGCTATAGTATAGTATTGAAGAGTGTCAGCGGGAACAGGGAGGCGGGCTGAACTTTGCTCCCAGTCGCTACGGGCACGTCGCGGAAGGGATCGTGTTAGAAGCCGTCTCAAAACTCCAATCTGGGCTTCGCGCGGCCGCAGGGCGAATTTTAAGCCGGCTTCTATGAGCGTCCCGGCAGATTCCCAGAACCGGAGCCTCGGGGTGCCACAGATAGTAAAAAAACACAATAGGGGATTCCACCATGTCGGAAACGAGCTACACAGATCGCACGGACGGCGTCGAGGAAAAACTGCGCTTGCTGCAGGATGCGTACAGTCAGGGCAACCACGATCTCACCATGTCTCTGGTAGAGTCTATCAAGGACACGGTGGTCTTTGAGCGCCAGAGGAAAAAGATCGGGGCAGATTCTGTCAGCGGAGCGGAGACTTTTGCGGCCGTCACTGAATTGCCCGCCGCATGGGCCCAGTGGGCCCGGGGATGGCAATTCTGCAAGGTGCTGGAATTGAGCGAGACAGCCGGAATCGAACGGCGGCAGGAGCCGGTAGATATCTGTGTCGGGTTTCTGGCCGAGCACACCGCCGACCTGCAGCGCGAGGTGCGCGTCGCCCGGATAGACGCGGCAACCGGCACATTGTGCGAAGTGATCAGTCAGGTGTATGGGGAAGTCTTCGAAGAAGGGGAACGATGCTGTCGCGTGGTGTTTTTCGCGGATGTGCCCGCTCGGGGCCAGGTCTGCTACCTGGTCTTCTACGGCAATCCGTTTGCCGAGTTGCCACGCTATGCGACCGATTTGCAGGTGCGTGGCGAGGGCTACGGACTGGATATCGAAAACAGCTACTATGCCGCCCGGCTTTCGCGCCAGATGGGGCAGCTGGAACGCATGCGCTACAAGCGCACCCACGGGCTGGAATTGTTTATCGAAGGCGATGGCCACGGCGAGCCACCGAATATCGACTGGGCCCACGACTACCTGGCCTCGAATCAGTTCCAGAAATTCAGGGTGACCAACTGGGCTTCCTGTCCCAATTTCGAAGTGGTCCGGGGGCCCCTATGCACACAGGTGCGACGCTGGGGTTTCCCCCACGCACCGGCGCATCCGCTCTTCACACCGTGCCGGATGCACATCGATGTAAAGTACACCTTCTATGCCGGCCTGCCCTACTTCGTCAAGGAAGGCCGCATGGAGATGATCCAGGACTTCGAGCTGAACTACCTGCGCGACGACGAATGGCTCTTTGCCGGGCATCCATTTACCCAGACCGTGTGGATGGATCGGGAAGGGATCCTGCACGAGGGTGAAGTGAGCGCCGGTCACGGAGATGATCTCTGGGGAGTGGGTTTTTTCAACGAACACAACCGCGAGTGTTTCATCGCCCTCTTTCTGGACCACAGCGCCGAGAATTTCGACGGCCTCTACCACGCCGGCGCGCCCGCTCTCGACTATGGGGGACATGGGCAGCTGTGGAGCCGCTGGGCGGCGCGCGACAATCCCAACTTCAAAGCGGGGGCGGTGCTGAAACAGCACAACGCCTATATCGTGGAGCCCTACGAGGGTCCCGAGCAGGTGCAGCAAACCAGACAGGGACTGTTGGCGCCCTTGCGGGTCGATGCAGCCCCGGTGCCGAGCGGCGCCCGGAGTGCGGTCGGCCAACTGGCCCGCAGGGGCGAAACCGAGGATACGGCACCGCTAAAAAAGGCGATCTGGCAGGCGTTGAGGGAAGTCCCGGACGATATGTACTATAGGGCCGACGCCAATCTGGTAGACATGGGATATATATACGATCTGCGGGTGGAGGACGACCTGGTGCGGATAGAGATTACCATGCCGCATCGGGGCCGACCCAAGTTCGGATATATTGCCAACCCCCTGCGGCGGCGACTGCTCGAACTGGACGGAGTGCGCGAGGTGATCGTGGACTACACCTGGGAGCCGGCCTGGAACGTGGCGCGGGTGACGGCGGCGGGCAGGGAGGCGCTGGGGCTGGAAGTCTAAGTGGCGCATCCGCGAGGAGCGGCCGTGCGGGGAATTCACCTGTGGCGTTTTGTGAGTCCCGGTTGCTGGGCGGAACTTCGCTTGCGCGGGCGCCGGAATCTTCTCCCCCGGCATTGCTCGCGGCTTACCAGTCGTGTACTCTGTGGCCCTGCAGGGGGAACCAGATGAGGTCCACCAGGCCGGAAAGAACGACCCCGACCACGTAGCCAATACCCAGGCCGTAAAAAAAGGGCCTGGCCCCGTGGTGGGCTTTGATACCGCCGTAGCGCAACAGCGTCAGTCTGACGATCCACACCAGGAAAAGGCTGAACCAGTAGATCGAAGTGCCCGAGGTGTGCTGGAAGGCCAGCCCGATGGGGTGGAGCGGGAACCAGTGCAGGCGGGCCCGCAGCAGGGCCAGACCCCAGGCCTCGAAAAGCCCCCACGACCAGACTCCCCACTTGCCCGGCGAGCCCACCCTGGGGTTTTGCAGCAGATGCGCGGTCTGGTCGAAGACGCCGAAGGCCTCGTATAGGAAGGTGGCCCCGCCCTCGTCGTAGGCGACCTCCAGGCTCGCCCAGACCGCCACCAGGAAGCCGCTTACAAAGGCCAGCAGCACGGCAGTAATCACCTTCCAGGGGTGTTCCCGCAGGGAGAAAATGCGCAGGTGGTGAGGGATGGCCGGCCACGCCAGCAGGCGGATATTGCCGAAGAAGGCGTTGCTGGTGAACATCTTGAAGGCAACCACGTTCTGCGTCGACAGCTGGGCCGAGCCGATCAATTCGGTGATGAAGGCACCTCCCTTGGCGTTGGACCAGCTGGGCATGAGGTAGGGGAAGCCGGTGGCGGCGATTAGCTTGACAGTGACGAAGAAGGTCAGCGCCATGAGGGCAAAGGCCCCCGCCGCCAGGGGGAGGCTGGCCCCGAGGCTGCAGGCCCAGGCGATGACGCAGGATGCCGCTAGCAGCAGGCCGACCAGGGCCAGGCGGTAGTGGCGCACATCGCGGCGGTCCCCCTGGCCGGTGCGCACCTGAAACCACACCTGACGCAGGTGCCCGCGCGCCAGCCAGACGGACCAGCCGGCTATAAAAACGGTGGCACCGAAACTTTCCAGCGAGAGAATTTCGCCGGAACCGAGTGATTGTCCCGAGCCACCCACTGAAAAACCCACCCGATCCATCGTTCCGAGCTTGAAGGTGGCCAGCAGCACAAAGAATACAATGCTGCCCAGGATATCGAGCGGACACAGGTAGGTCAGAGCCAAAACCAGCGGCAGGACCCGGATGGTCAAACCCGGAAAGGGCCGGGGCAGCTCCAGGAAGAAGCGTTTGGTATAGAGTTCGAAGAGCGGCAATCCGGGGGTAAAATAGGTGGCAATATTGTAGAGTAGCGGCAAAAAAACCAGGGCGAAGCCGATCCAGAACAACCCCGAGCGGAACAGGTCTGGCACGCCCCGCGGTCCGTCGAGACCCTGCGTCAGATCCATCGGCATCTGCGCCAGCGGAAAGGTGAGCTTTTCGGCCCCGGCCCACTGCCGCTGAAACAAAACCACCAGGCAAAAGCCGAAAACCACCATGCTCAGCGAAGCGCCCAGCCACTGGAGTATAGCTTTGTACCAGCCATCCCAGGGCACCGATGCGCCCGCGGGCAGACCCAGCCAGAAGGTGTCCACCACCCGGGCACTGGTATTGGGCAGGGCATCCCAGGGCAGAAAGGGAAAAAGCAGTTCCGACCACTGATTTTCGGGCGTGGCCGAATAGATCGGCGCGGCGGTAATGGCAATCCAGTAGTCGCTCCAGCCCCACTGCGGCAGGGCCCCTACCACCCAGAGCATGGAGAAGATGGTCAGCAATTCCCCCCGGCGCAGCGCCAGTCGTGGCCACACCCGTTTGAGCGCCGTGTTGATGAAAATCCACAGCACAAAGGGCATGAAGGCGACCATGGGGAACTGCGAGCGCACATAGCTGCCCGAACCCGATCCGTGTCCCACCTCGCAGATGAGGTAGTAGAATACGCCGAAGATGGTGAGGACGCCTAGAATTAGGGCGCGCAGGGTGATAAGCGGCGGCATCTGGTCGCCGGATTTTTTTCCTGAAGAAAGCAAAATGGCCGATCCTGACTCAGAAGTAACCCAGGACGCTTCCGGTCTTTCCTGTGAAATAGTCGATCACCAGCCACATTCCGGCTACAAAAGTCTGGCCCGTGATCAAACCTAGAAAAAAAGGCCGCGTTCGCGCGTAGCCGGCGGAGCCGCCGTATTTGAGAATCACTGTTTTCAACATCCAGGCCACGAATATGCTGAACCACACCCAGTTCATGATGTAGAAGGTGCCGGTGGCAAAACCCAGCGGGTGCAATGGCCACCAGACAAAGCGGTAGCGGATATAGGTCAGCAGCGCCATCAATCCCGCCCCCAGGCCAGTAAAACCCCATCCAGACCAGCTGGTCAGGGTGGGATGGGCGAACAGGGGGGCGATATAGCTGAAGGCGTTCTGCGGCACGCCCTTGAACCAGAAACTGTGGAGATTGACCCCGCCGTACTTGTATGACAGCGTCATGATGGACCACACCGAACCGATTATGGTCACGCCCACGCTCAGTGCCACGGCCCACAGCAGGTTTCTCCTGCTGCCGCGAAGCTCTTCGGCCAGCTTCAGCGCATTGGCGTAGCAGGGCATGAAGAAGATGCGAATATTGGCCGACCACACATAGGTGAAGGCCAGGCCGGTCAGACCGGACGCCCCCAGGGCGCCGGTGCCCAGCCCGGAGACGACAAAATCGGCCGGTGTCAGTGGAGTTCGGAGCACTGAAATGCCGCCCTCCACCACCGCCCGGGTGATGGCCGTGAAGATCACCAGCACCGCAAAGAGGAAAATCGGCACCACCCACGGGGGAAATCCAGACTGCCACAGCCAGACACCCATCACTGCCAGACCCGCCGGCAAACCCCAGACCGCGGTGCGAAAAGAGAGGACCTCGCTGCCGTCGTCGACAGTCGGATCGCCTGTGAAAGCCTTGCGGCAGGCCGCCCGCAGGTGCCTGCGGGCTACCCACAGACTGGAGAGCGCAAGTACGATCATGGCACCCATGGCCTGGTGCGCCAGGTACGGACCAACTGAATTGGCGAAGCGACTCAGGGTTTCGGGACTTTTGAGGCCCACCATGGCAAAGACACCGCGCTCCAGGGTCGAAAGCAAGAAAAACCCCCAGAACCCCAGAGCTATATCGCGATTGAGCAGGTAGGCAAAGCCGACCAGGGCCATGTTGAGATCGACGCGCAGGGAAATATTGAGCAAGGTGGTGTTGGTAGAGGTATAAATAGTGGGGAAAAAAGAGTAGTAGCCATGCAGGGCGTTGAGTGAGCCGATGAGGAAGGGTACGGAAAAACCGGTCCACATGGCCCAGTTCTTAAAAAAAGGTTTAATCCGGGAACCCCGGTCGTCGTCCTGGATCAATTCCAATGGCACCTGGACCAGTGGGTAGAGCAATTTTTCGTGTTCTACCCACTGGCGGCGCATAAGGGTCAACAAACAGATAGCCACCCAGTAGAACGAAATAATGAACAAACACCAGCACAGAATCGGTGCGACCCAGACGCCCCAGGGCAGGGGTACACCTTTGGGCAGGCCTTCGTAGAAATAGTTTAGGGCATCGGGATCCTGGGGGGCGATCCACCTGGGTACGTGCGGGTGAATCAACGCCGCCCAGTTGTTTTCCGGGGTGGCGTAGTAGTAGAGCCCGGCGATGATTGGCAGCAAATTCTCCGTGAAGCCGATGGTGGGGATGGAGGTGGCCAGCATGGCCATGATATAGACCACCACCAGTTCGGAGCGATTCAGGGCCAGGCCGGGTCCAAGCAAACCCAGTACTACATTGATCAGCCCCACAAATATGAAGAATACAAAGAGCGCCGCCGGGGTACTGAAATTGTGCGCCATGACCGTGCCCTTGATAATCATGTTGGTATAGGGCACGGCGAGGCCTATAAACAGCGACAGAAGGGCGCCGGTACACACGGCACGGCCGGTGATTCCCCGGGTTTTCTCGCCTTCTAAGGGCGCACTGCGGCGGCTCTCCAAGTGGTGTCGGAACGCCGTGGGGATTTCTTTAACAATCATGCTGCAAATCCCTCTGGACCTCGTTCTTGCAACCGGGCTTGCCTACGCGCGCAGCAACAAGCCTCTTTGTAGACGGCATCTCAGATCTGGCGGGTCACGTATACCGGGCTGCTCCAGGCTCTGGCCTGGTCGGTCTGCACAATGCGCACCCAGTATGGACAGATGCCGCTGATACTGCGGCTATCCCGGTAGGTGAGGTCTACCCTGTGGGCCCCGTCGGTCCGCGGCGCCGGGCCCACCTCCACGTACCGGCTCAGGCCGCCGCCCTCGACTCGCATACAGGTCTGGCTCACCTGGTCCGAACGGAAGCCGAACGAACAGGGACCCGACGAAAAATCGAACTGGGTCGCCTCATCGCCTTCGAACTCGAGGGTGAAGCCCGCCTGGTTACCGGCACCGGTGAAAGACCACGACAGGGTTTCGTCATCCTGCCGCAGCACGTCGCAGGGACTTTGGAAGCCGATGCTCTCCGCCGTCAAAAAACGTCCTCCCGACACCTTCAACGAGCCGTCCCACAAAACCCGCTGGTCCGCCGCCGTGCCCCGCTTTTCGGTGCCGCCCCAGAGCACGCGCAACACCCTGTCGCCCTCTGCTGCCGGTGCTATTTGCCAGCGGCACAGGACTGCTGTGCCGCACAGCAGATCCACCTGTTCTACCGGGGCCGTGCCCTCGGCGGATACCTTTACCAGCGGTTGGCCGCCGGTCTCGTACTCAGCGCCCATGGGCTGGCCGTCCACCTCGACCCACAGCAGGATGCGGGCGCCGCTGGTGGCGTAGCAGCGCCGTGCCCGCAGGGCTTCCCAGAGGCCGTCGCGGCTCAATTCCGCAGCGTAAACGGCGGTGAAACCACTGCACACATTGCGGATGAGTCGCTGGCCCGGGTGATCTGCGCCCGGTCGGCCCGCGACGCCGTCGGTGCCTCCGGTAATGCCTATTTTATAACCCCGTTCCAGGGCGTCCAGGACAAACCATTCGGAGGTGCCGTGGGTGGAATGGATCTCGGCCAGAGGTTCTATTTCGGGGGCGTGGTAGTCCAGATTGGTGGGGCGCCCGCCGGCGTGCATATTGATCAGCACCTCCTCGTTGCGCAGGGCGTGGTGAAACTCGGGTGCCCGCACCAGATCGGGCTCGGGATCGGGGTCCTCTTCGGTAAAAAATCGGCCCGAGCGCCGCAGCCGGGGTTCGTCGTTTCGGTAGACGACGTTGCGGTCGCCGCCGTCCTCGGTAAAGGCACTCCATTCGCAGCCCAGAAAGGTGACGAAGCGGCCGGGTTCATTAAAGGCCTCGGTCTGGCGCCGCACCTCTTGCCACATGTCCAGAGTGATGTGGTGATCGTTGCCCTGATGGGTGGTGAATTGCAGGGCGGCGACATCGCGGCAATGGGCGTAGTGGGCGGCGATTGAGCCCACGCCGCAACCGATTTCCCCCTGGCCCGAGTGCAGATCGCCCCAGAACAGCTGCAGCGGAGGGCGGTCCGCGTGAATGCGTACAGGGTTGCTTTCGGCGTGCAGGGAAGTTCCGGGCACGGCGGCATCCAGCCGGTAGATACCGGGGCGCTCGAAGCGCACCGCAAAGCGGTATACCGGCGGCGCGCCCGCTGCCCTCTCCGCCTCCAGCGGCGCTATTTTTGCGTCGTCTTGCGACAGGGTGAGCTGGAGTTTGTCTGTGGAGACGAGGGCGGGGTTGCCCCATGCGTCTTCGGCGCGCACGATGACCTCGAGGGACTCGCCCACGACCCCGCTGCCGGGGGCCAGAGCGACCAGGCGCACCGGGGTTCTTGCAGCGATGGAGAAACGCGGCGACGCAGCCAGCTGAATCCAGCGATCGTCGCCATCGGGATTTATTAGCAGGAGGAATTCAGCCGCCCTAGCCGCAAAGGTGGGAGCGCGCCACCCGCGCCCGCCACCGGAGCGATCGCCGCAGACCAGGTGCAGGCGGTCGCCCTGGCACAGACGGCCCCGGGTGAGGGTCAATTCGATCTCGTGATTCCAGGGGACGAAGTCGCCGCGGCGGTGGTAGGCGGCGTGCACACTGGCCGCTTCCGCACCTGCTGGGGTGGTTGTCGCGACCGACATATAACCTGCACCGCCCGGATCGTCCGCTTGCAGGTCGGCCCAGTCGTAGGGCCATAGCCAGACGACTCTCAGCCGGCCCCCGGTGGGGATTTCGCACGCTCCCGCTTCGAAGTGGAAGGCGACGGTGAGGTAGTCCCCGGCCGCGACTGGATCAAGGGGATCGATGTAGCCCCTGCCGTGCAGCCGCTGGCGTTCTTGCAGCGGCCGATCCCGCATGTGCCAGATGGCTGGTTTGCCCGGAAATCCGCTCGTCAGTAGCATGCGACTCCTTTCAGGTTATTCACCCGGGACACCCTCCAGACCCTAACCATACGACCTCTCGCAAACTACCCGGAGCACCCTCCCTTTCCTGCACCCCAACCCATAAAACGCCCGGTCGGACCAACGCCCACCCTCGTAGCTCGTATACTTAAATATCAGCGCGATGTCTATAGCGAAGATCCGCTACTAAAAGCAGCACCAAACTTGTCATAATTTTAAGGAGTTGTCAAGTCTATTGCAGCCGCTTCGCGCCTGCGTTTACAGAGGGCGCGAGAGAACAATCTTTCACTGTTCCATAATGGTATTTTACGAGCGCTCGGGAATGCGCTCTCCCTCGGGCCGAGGGCAATGAATCCAGTGGTCCCACGGATCGCGGCCCCGACAGATAACCGCTTGCTGATTCCAGCCCTTGTGGGCGTATACATCGGGCGGCACGAAGCGCATCGTCAGACCGCAGCGCCGCCGCTTCGAGCGATTGGGTTCGGATCCGTGTAAAAGCAGATCCGTGTGCAGCGAAATTTGCCCGGCGCGCATGGCGAAAGTCACCGGTTCGCCGCCGTAGCGGCGGGCATCGTGGACCGACTGACCGAGGACGTTGTGTTCCTCGGCGGCGCTGTGCTCAAAGGCGATCTGGCCGTGGACGTGGGAACCGGGAATCACCTGCATAGCGGCGTTTTCCGCATCGGCATCATCGATAGCCAGCCAGACAGTAACTGTCTTGCTTGGCGTCAGCGGCCAGTAGGAGGCGTCCTGATGCCAGGAGACGCGCTGGGTTTCACCGGCCATCTTACAGAAATAATGCGTCCCCCAACACACCAGATTCTCTCCCAGCAAGTCCTCGACATAGGCGAGAATTCGCGGTTCTACTACCAGGTCGTAAATGCCGCCGCAGTGGCGGTGCCAGCCATTGATCGAATAGCTGTTCCAGCCCTTTGCCGCGGCGGCTTCCATGAGCTGGTCGAAATAAGCCCGGTGGGCCGCCGCCTCGGCGGCGGAGAAAACGTCCAGGGGGAAGATGTAGCCCAACTCGTTATAGTTCTGGATCTGTTCGGGTCGCAGGGTGCGCGGGGCCTCGTTGCGCACCGGGTGGAATTCCAGCGAGCGCTCCAGTTCGGGCAGTGCATTGGTGATGGACACGGTTTTTTTCCTCCTCAATTATTTGCGCCCCCGGGTCTGGCACCGCAGGGCGTTCAAGCATTGGTGTGCGAACCATCCGCGCGGTGCAGGTGCGGGGGCTCTACAAAATCGAATTCTCCAGCCAGGGCGGCCTCGTCCACTTCTATGCCCAGCCCAGGCTGATCGCGGACGAAAACCTTGTCGCCCCTGAGTTCGGGCTGGACCGGGTAGACCTCGGCATCGTAGCGGCCGGTCGTTTCGGTGGGGGATTCGCGGATTTCCAGCCAGGCGAAGTTGGCCACGGCCAGACCCATGTGGGCGCTGGCCGCCACGCAGATCGGCCCCAGGGGGTTGTGCGGCATCAGGTCGATGTAGTGGGCCTCGGCCCAGCCGGCCACTTTCATGGCTTCGGTAAAACCGCCGATGTTGCACACGTCGAGACGGGCATAGTTGGCCAGACCGCGTTCGATATAGGGCAAGAACTGCCACTTGGAAGAAAACTCCTCGCCGATGGCAAAGGGAATCGCAGTCATGGTGCGCAGGGTCTGATAGGCGTCGGGGGTTTCGTCGCGGATCGGTTCTTCGAGAAAGTCGATGGTGCCCGGCGGCAGCATCTGGCAGAAGGATGCGGCTTCGGAGACGTTTAAGCGGTGGTGGTACTCGACCCCAAGTACCGGTATTCGGCCCAGGCGCTCGCGGGCTTTGATCAGCAGTTCGGCGGTCGGCCCCAGAGAATTGCGCGGTTCGAAGAGCAGCGGATCGTCGGAGGGCGGATCCGCCCAGCACAGGCGAATGGCCTGCCAGCCGAGGCGCTGCAGCAGTTCGGCGCCGGCGAGGTTTTCTTCGATGGTCGGTTTCTGCACCGTGGCGAAGCAGGGCACCCAGTCGCGCTGGCGACCGCCGAGCAGCTGGTAGACCGGCACGCCCAGCTTCTTGCCGGCGATGTCGTGCAGGGCGATGTCGATGGCCGAGATGGCGGCGGTGAGGGTGCGGCCCCCTTCGAAGTACTGCGAGCGGTACATCTCCTGCCAGAGGGCACCGCGGCGCATGGGGTCGCGGCCTTCGAGGAAGCTGGCGAAGTGCCGCACGGCGCCGGCGACGGCGATTTCGCGGCCGATGAAACCGGACTCGCCCCAGCCGTAGATACCCTCGTCGGTTTCTATTTTGACGAGCATCTGGTTGCGGGTGGCGATGCGGACGGGATGGGGCTTTACTGCGGTGATGCGCATGGGGTGTGCTCTCCTGGGAAAAACTTTCGCCGTGCCGGGGCACGGTGCGATATTGCCAAGGGCGCTCTAATCGCGAACTCCGGCGAAGAGACAGTAGGCACCCCAGCTACTGTCGATGTATAGATCCAGGCTGCGGTAGCCGGTGCCACCGAAGTGGACGAATACGCGGGAGGTGCCATCGGCGTGCTGGTAGGGTTCGTGCGGCCAGACGATGGGGCGATGCCGCTGGGCGTCGGGGTACCGTGCACCGAAGTAGACCGCCTCTTCGCAGGTGGGGCGGCGCAGGCCGCACCGGGTGAATTCTTCTAGGGCCTCCTCGGAGGAGGCTATGCGACCCAGGTCTATCAATTGGATGACGACCTCGACCGGAGCGCGCGGTTCGAGCGGAAATTTCTCCTGGTTGATGAAGGAGTGAACCCCATCGTAGTGGCCGGCCTGGACCAGTTCGTCCATAGCTCGGCTACCGCCGACTTGCAGGGTGAAATCCGTGGTGATCAGACAGCCGACTTCGCGAATGAGTTCGGCCATTTTTGCGGCTACAGGGTCGCTTTCGCTCTGTCTCATTGTGGTCTTCTCCTGCTTGCAAATGGGCCGGGTAGCGGAAAAACCCAAACTCTGCGCCGTGCCGGCGGAGGACCTATTACCGGTTCCGAGCTGTATCGAAAAGGCTTTGTTGCGCCCGTCGGGGCCGATCGCATAGGAGATCAGGTCGTTTTCAAAAACGCTTTTGTCTTTCCTCATTTCCGCCGCCGCCGACATTCCCTCCCGGGCTTGACCGGGTATGTCACGCCGTTTCGCTGTCTGCCGCCGGTCTTTAAAATAGCCTGTTTATAACGATCTATCGAGTCAGGTGGTTTTTCAAGCTTTTGAGATCGTTGTCCGTGACCCCGGCCGGCACCTCGATGGGCCGTCCCGCTTGCGAGGCCCGAAGGAAAAAGCCCGCTTCGGGCCGCAGCGAAATCTGGTGGCCCAGACGGGCGGATTTGAGGGCGCCGAAGATGGACCACATAACCGGCAAAGCGGTCTCCAGGCGGCACTCGTGCGGTCTGTTCTGGTCGTCCAACCAGATCCCGACCGCAGCGGTAAAATCGCGCTGCCCCGGCACCGACTGGGTTTCCCAGTCGGCCGCGTCGCTGCCGCTGCGGGCCTCGCCGCGCACCTGGTAGCCCCAGGTGCCGCACTGCTGGGCCCAGGCCGTGCCGCCGGTGCACCAGATGTCCAGGTCCAGGTGCATCCAGTAGCGGGTCTCGCGCCGGTTGCCCAGCCCCCGGGGCGAGCACTCGTAGAAGATCCGTTTGTTGTCGGGCAGCCAGTAGGTCGCCATCAGGTGGCTGGGAGCGGCGTGGGTCCACTCGTAGCCCTCCAGCCCCTCGGCGCTGGCCCAGACCGACTCCGGCCCCTCGTCGTCCAGCACCATCAGGGCCAGATCCATCATGTGCGGCCCCATGGCCAGGGGGCCGCCCCAGGTGCTGGCGCGGACGAATTCCACTTCTCCCAGGGTGCCGGCTTTGAGTACGTCGCGCAGGGCCGCGTACTGGGGAAAGTAGCGGCGCTGGGTATTGACCACGATTTTGCAGCCGGTGCGCGCGGCGACTTCGGCGATTTCCGCCGTTTCCATGGGCCATAAGCTCAGGGGTTTTTCCACGATGATGGCCGCTACTCCTGCGGCGGCGGCGAACTGGATGGCTTCGAGGCGAAAATCCGGCTGGGTGACCAGGTGCAGTACGTCCGGCTTTTCCGTTTCGATCAACTGCCGGAAGTCGGCGTAGCGGCCCGGGATGGAGAACTGGTCGGCAAAGGCGGCGAGACGTTCCGGGTCCAGGTCGCAGCAGGCCACCAATTCCATGTGGTCGATTTGGGGGTAGACATCGGCGTGGCCTCGGGCCCGGGGTCCGCAGCCGAGGATGGCGGATTTGAACATATGAGCTCTCCGGTTCTGCAAAGACAGTCCGTGTTGCGGCGAGCGAATCCCTTTCAGAGCGGGGCGCCGCCTCGGTTCTGCTGGTCCGTCGCTGTTTTGATTTTCCTCAGTTTGATCCGCTTTTCAAGCCGGGAGGACTCGTACGCGGCCAGGGCGGCTTCGATAACCCGCAGGCCGTCCTGACCGGTCTGCGGCGGTTCCGTATTGTTGAGGGCGGCCTCCACCCAGGCGCGGGTCATGGCGCCCATGGCCACGTCCCAGGAATCTTCCAGGTGGTATTCGACCGAATCGGCGCCCAGGGAAGGGGCGCCCCACACCCGCAGGGAGGCGCGCGGTTTCCACGAGAACATCATGCCGCCTTCGGTGCCGTACACATTCAGGTCGAGTCGGGAGCGGGCGCCGGGCGAGATGCCGTCGGAGTGAACGATCAGGGTGGCGCCGTTTTCGAGCACGTAGTGGGCCACCCCGTAGTCCTCGTTGGCAAACTCGGGATGGCGCAAATTGCGCATATCGGCCAGGACCTCGGCGACTTCGACCTCGAAGAGCCAGCGGGCAAAATCGATGGCGTGGTCGGCGTGGGTGAACCAGGCCCCGCCCGGGCTGGCCGTCGGGTCGGTCCACCAGCTTTGCAGCGCCGGGTCGTCCTCGCTGCGCGCGGGCACGCCGGTGGGGTAGCCACAATAGATGTGGTGCGCCGCGCCCAGCTCGCCGCTGTCCCAGATCTGCTTCATGCGCTGGAAGGATTGCCAGTAGCGAAAGTTATAGCCGCTCATCAGTGTGACTCCGGCCGCCTGGCAGGCCTGGATCATCTGCTCGCACGCGGCCACGCTCATGGCCAT
>MDTE01184231.1_pt1 | contig 17673 bp, 15 predicted proteins | sample 811231 | NCBI WGS metagenome assembly MDTE01 (sample SAMN05326651, study PRJNA326480) | marine metagenome | isolation source: seawater | place: Indian Ocean: Red Sea | collected 2010 | reverse complement strand
TCATTCGAGTTAAATTCAAAGTCCCAACTAGCTTCACCCGCCATACTACCAAAAGTTAAAATATCGATAAAATCCATGTATGGTTGAAATCCAGAAAAGCTTAACTGAATAGACGATGCGGAATAATCTAACAATTCGATGTATATAGGTACAGAAACCGTCATATTTTCCATACCATCAACCGTACCCACAGATATAGATGCAACAGGCTCGGGCATAAATGAAATACTTGGTTCTGTTGGCTCGAATATTATATCTTCACCAGTAAACTCAAATTCTCTATTAGGAATATCATCCCAGCCGTCATTCAAAAACATATCACCTGGCTCAGCTTTAAATTTCCACTGAATAATGGAATTAACCTCAGCAGTTATCTCTCTTGTAATTGTGTATAGACCCGTTTCATTGGTACTTATAGGTTCACCTGGCCCCCATTGATTGAAATCCCCACGCAATTCTAACGTATGAATATTATCGTCCCAACCTTGGTCAATTAGAAAAGACATATCTGCTTGAAATGTTATATTTGCAGTAGAAGTTGATACAATACTAGGTACATCATCACTCCATGTTGCACCATATATTGTTCCATCATTACTATTCATAGTTAAATCTTTAAGTACAGATCCTTCTCCATCATCAAAATTCCAATAAGCGACTAACCCTTCTTCCATCCCAGACAGTTGAATATTCATATTATCTTGGATATGTTCTTGTGATAGTGCTGTATTCCAAATTACTATTTCATCTATAAGACCATTAAAATGGTTTTCATAATTATGATATCTACCAATCCACAAGTTTCCATCATTATTAGTAATTAAACCAGTAACGGGGACATTATCTCTTTCTTCACCATTTACATATAGAATTAAAGACTCAGAATTAAAAGTTACCGCAACATGATGCCATGTATTCAGAGTCTCTGATTGACCACTATATACACTGCTCCATCCAGAGCCGTTTTGAACATTGGCATAAATATCACCTCCTGTACCTACCATTAATGCAAACCCTTGAGTATTTCCATTCTCCAGAACAGTTCGGTAAGCACCTTCACCACCTTGAATATTAATCCAGGCAGAAAAAGATAATGCATCTGTGAAGCTATTTAGCTCACTAGAAAATGGAACTTCTACATAATTATCCACTCCATCAAAGCTGAGTGAATAATTTCCTTGCGGAGGCTCCACGTTACAAGGCTCACAAGAATTCATACACGTAGGTGGAATCTCATAGGCTACTCCAGGAATAATAAACATTCTATTATCAGCATATTCATCTATATTTTCGGCAACACATGGCTCACTTTCTAACATTTGATCATGCGGATCAGACCACGAGTTCCCATTAATGAACTTATAGTATACGGTATCCCCGGGTGTGAAGCTAGCAACATAAGAAAAGATACCATCCCCATCATCGTCTGTCATTACATCTGTTGATGCATTCCAGTCTTGCCATGAACCTGCAATATGCGGGCCAAACTCTGAAACAACTTGATCATTAAGGTCAAAATTAAATTCAATATTTACATCTTCTTGCCCTAAGCAAAGTGATGATATAAAAAGTATTAAAATAAACGGCACGTATAATCTTTTCATTATTTATCCTTATTAATATGCCCAAAATATTAAATATGAATTATCATATATATCTATATCTGATTTGGACTTTTTAAATCACAGTGTTTAAAAAGACAGCAATCCTAAAAAATTCAATCTTTATGGTCTTGATATGAAGTGATAATTCGGTAATTTTCAGTTCTCATTTTAGTATCTATATGCCGGTGTGGCGGAATTGGTAGACGCGGTGGATTCAAAATCCATTTCTTGCAAGAGAGTGGGGGTTCGAGCCCCTCCACCGGTACTTTTTTCTATAAAATCTCCTATTTTTCCAGTTTTCAATTTTTTCTTGACTTGTATCAAATAAACCAATACTTTAATACATGAAGGTGCTGGTTTGGTACCTTTGGTATGTGGAAGGGGTAGACATTCATCCTGTCCGAGGTCGGTATGAAGTCTGCCCCAAGTTTTCCTTGCATCCTACCTAATAGTATGCTTAATACTATAAGATATAACTCCAATTATTATTATATATAAACAATATTAAATACTTTACAAATGGCTTTAAAACTTCAAATTCATTAGGGTAATTGATCTATTTATCACTAAATAATTATGATAACGAATCGGGGATAAATCCAATATTCTTATTTAAATAGAGTCAAGTACCTTTCCATTCACTTTAATAATATCATTCACCCTAACTTCAGGTGTCTCATGCAATCGTCCGATTGTACTAGATGGAATTCCATAAGCGATACAAATCCTCTGAAATTCCATAAGCTCACGCTCACCAATGGTAATAAGTGCAGAACCATATGATTCGCCAAACAACAACTCTGAATCTGGAATTTTTCTTGAAACATGAACTTTTAAACCGAACCTATTTTCAAGTTTTAAATATAAATTGCACAAAGCCATTGCCAATCCGCCCTTTGATATTGTCTGCACAGTTTTAATTACATTATTAGAAACGGACTCGATCAAAACCTGATTAATATTGTGTTCCATAATCAGATCATAGGTATTTTTTGAATCATCAAAAGTTTTTCCTGTGACTCTTGAATAAAGAGAGTCATTAAGTTCTCCTTTTAAAGCCCCCAAAAGAGAAATAAAATCACCATTTCTATGTTTTGGTTTATCAAAACTTATCCTGTCACCAAATAAAATAATTTGGTTTAAATCTTTTTCTATTCTATTAGAAAAATGATAATGAGATGTTTTAGCAAGACCAAATGCATCAATTGCTTGATTCTGTCCTAATAAATATCTTTTTTCTGATATATTAGAATTTATTTGAATATATTTTGGATTAATCCCTTTTGCAGAACTCATTCTAATAATATCTGCGATAGATCTTACACCACTAAATAAAAGATTACGCTTATAATCAATGGTGTTCAACTGAGATATTTGCATAACTATATTACCTTTAGTATCAAGACTATCATCTAAAGAATTTTTAATAGATTTATCCGATTTCAGCATCTTTTTAACCACTGATAGATTAGATAATGTTTTTACATTATTTTTATACTCAACGTTTCTATGATTATCTGTACCAGTCTGGTGGTCAATTTGAGATAGTTTTTGAAAACCAAGAGACCATTTTTTTATTGATCCATGACCTGTATCTATTTCGTGATATTGATCTTGCTTTACTTTACCGATAACTCTATAATCATAACCCAGTTTATTGAAATGTTTTTTAAGCCTTAGGTGACCTTTGTCCTTTGATAAAATAATCCCATCACCCTTTTTTATCGTTTTTGGAACAGCAAGTTTTATTGATAATGATTTAGGAATATTATTTAATAATCTTCTAAATGAACGACCTAAGGTACTCTCTACCATCATTCCCCATACATAACTAGGTTCTGAATTAAGTATCTTAAAAATATTTTTTTCATGTTTAAGAGTTTTTCCTGGATTAGGGACAGAAATATAACCGATGGTTTGCCCATAAGAAATGGGTCTACGCTGAACAATATTGTCTGAGAGAGCACATACAAAAAGGGATCCACTCTTTTTCTTTTTGGCATCTGAAGGAATATGATGATTTACCACCCATTCAGCTTCAAGAATTTTTGATTCTTCTAAACGAGAAATTTTCTTTAAATATGATTTAGGTGGGGCAAACATCCAGAAAAATTCTAGTTGCGATGGTTTCACACCCTTAAACATAAATTTTCTATAAATATAAATGTTTTTTTTTAACTTTCCTGATTTTTCAATCTCTACACATTCAGACTCTAACCGATAATGATTATCTCTCTGACCATATTCAATTTGTTTTATGTACTTATCTTGGAATAATTCACGCTGCAATAAAACTGGCTCTAGCATATTATATAATAATTTTAATTCGTCTGATGTTGCATTACGCCCGAAAGATTTATTGATAAAATCATGATCAATAGATGTAAATAACTTCAAGCCGATTCCCATGGTATTGATTGGATTACAGGCTCAATATCATGCCAAAAAAATCCCTTTCTTTTTAAAAACTGTATTGTCTTTGATTTTTCTTTATCAGTTAAAGATTTACCCCTTATCCTTTTCTGAATATTAGTTTCAATAATATTCTCTATATTCATTTTATCATACAATTTATTCATTGTTTCATTTAAAATATCTTCAGAGATCTTATGTTTTAAAAAATGGGATCGAACAGCCATTGGTCCTAACAGTTTGTTTTTAATCAAGTGATTCGCATACATCTCACAAAATTCATTATCATTAATATATCCCGATGATTCTAAATCACTAATAACTGTTGAAACTAAAATTTTATCATAATTTTTTTTTAATAATCTTTCTTCAAGCTCTGCTTTACTTCTCATCCTATAACTTAATAAAAGGATTGCACTATTTTTAATTTTTACCTTTATTTCTTCTTGTTGAATATGATTGATTTGAGATAATGAAAGATCTTGCCCAGTCCTTAAGTTATTTGAAATTAAAACGTCTTCGGATATACCGAAGACGTCCCCAGATTCTAATGTAATTGTGAATCTATTTTTATATCGCTTTTGCGACTGAATAGATTGGATTTTATGCGTCGGCTTTTTTCGCTTCACCATCCAATCCCATGAATGATCTAACTTTAATAACAATTTCATTTAAGATATCATCATTCTCTGATAAAAATTGTTTAGAGTTTTCTCTACCTTGACCAATTTTCATATCATTATATGAATACCATGCTCCTGTCTTTTCAACAATATCTCCTTTAACAGCTAGATCTAAGATATCTCCTTCAAATGAGATACCTTGACCATACATAATATCAAATTCTGTCATTTTAAAAGGCGGTGCAACTTTATTCTTTACAACTTTAACTCTGACATGGCTACCAACCATTTCCGTGCCATCTTTCAAAGTTGAAACCCTCCGTATTTCCATCCTTACTGATGAATAAAATTTCAGCGCTCTTCCACCTGGAGTTGTCTCTGGATTCCCAAACATAACTCCAATTTTCTCACGAATCTGATTAATAAAAATAACTGTAGTATTTGAGCGACTAACCGTACCTGTAAGTTTTCTTAGTGCCTGAGACATAAGCCTAGCCTGTAGTCCTACATGCGTGTCACCCATATCCCCTTCAAGCTCTGCTCTAGGAACTAGAGCAGCCACAGAATCAATCACAATTACATCTAGAGCTCCACTTCGAACTAATGTTTCACAGATCTCTAGTGCCTGTTCCCCTGTGTCAGGTTGAGAAATCAATAATTCTTCAGTATTGACTCCTAATTTTTCTGAATATTCTGGATCCACAGCATGCTCAGCATCAATATAAGCAGCAAACCCACCTGCTTTTTGCGCTTCTGCAACAATGTGAAGCGCTAATGTGGTTTTTCCGGACGATTCGGGTCCATAAATTTCGACTATTCTTCCCTTTGGAACACCTCCAACACCCAACGCTACATCTAGTGATAAACAACCTGTTGATATTACATTTTCATTTGTTGGGGTATGCTCATCACCCAAACGCATAATTGATCCCTTTCCAAATTGACGATCAATCTGAGTAATAGCTAATTCTAAAGCTTTAGCCTTTTTTGTTTCTGTGGACATTGGTTCTCCTTATAAATTTTCCCCTAAGGGAAAAGACTTTAATATTGTATAAACAGCTCCACTTTGCAGCAATTTACTACTATGAAATTGCACACGATCCACTGGGAAATCAATTGGATCATATGATGATTTTAAAAATGGAGTAATATCGGGTGTATGTTTTTGAGGATATTTAATTCTAGCTAATGTTATATGAGGAGAATAAGCAGTTTCTTTCTTTGGAAAACCAATAATTTCTAATTCAGTCTCAATTTTTTTTACAAAACTATGCAAAAGGTCTGAACTACCATCAATACCTAGCCAAAGAACTCGCGGTCTATCAGGAATAGGGAAACAACCTGTATCTTTAATCACAAGATTAAAAGGCTTAATTGCACTTATAATTTTTCCAAGATGTTCTATGATAGTTTCGACAGATGATTCAGGGGTATCACCTAGATATTTTATTGTAAGATGAAGATTAATATTTTTTACCCAATTAATAGATCCTTCAGAATTTTCTAATGTTGTATAGAGCATATTCTTTTTTGTCTTCACTTCGTCAGGAACAGGAATAGATAAAAATGTTTTAAGAATTTTTTCAATCATATAATAATCTTAGTCTCAACCAATTTAGAGCAACTTGGCTTGTTTTCAATTTATTTCTTTCTCTGTCGCCATTAAAATTCATTTTTTTTACTTCTATACCATTTTTATCAGCTAAACCAATATAAACAAGGCCAACTGGTTTATCTATTGTTCCACCTTTTGGACCAGCAATCCCTGTCACTGATAATCCATAATCAACATCAAACAATTCTAATGTATTCTGAGCCATTTCTTTAGCAACTTCAAGACTAACTGCCCCTTTATCATTTAATAACTGACTATCAACATGAAGGAGATCTTTTTTTGATTGATCACCGTAAACAATAAAACCACCAAGAAAAACACCAGAACTACCCGATACTTCCGTTAAACGATGACCAATTAAACCACCAGTACATGATTCAGATATAGCGATTTTTTTATTCTTACCTTGAGCTAACTGAACAACCACTTCTTCAATGCACTGTTTATCAGTTCCATAAATGCTGTCTTTTAAAATAGCACTTAGTTGTTTAACTAAATTTTTTACTTGTACTTCATCTTTATGAGAAATCCTTATATCTACACCTAATACAGATGGATAGTATCCTATATTGCAATCATTACCATCTGATATAATAGGTTCAATCAATTCACTCAACGCAGATTCATGGATACCTGTTGTACGCATATTGATAATGGTATTTGCTTTTGTATTATTTGTTTTATACATAGGTATAACTGTTTCTAGCATCATAGCCTTCATCTCATATGGGACTCCGGGAAGCACAATAATTTTTGATCCATCTTTTTCAAATATAAATCCTCGAGCTGATCCATTTGGATTAGGAATCACTTTACCAGTCTTAGGAATCATTGCTTGGGATTTATTAATCTCAGGAATTTTAACCCCTATAGATTGATATCTTTCACTTAATGATAACCAATATTTTTCATCAAATTCAGAATCTGTTCCTATAAAATCAAAAAGCGTTTGCCGTGTAACATCATCATTGGTTGGGCCAAGTCCACCTGTAACTATAATTAAATCTGGCTCATCTTTAAGTAATACTGTTAGGGCATGAGTAATTGCACTATTTGTATCTTTCACTGTTATTTGTGTCCTAATAGAAAAGCCAATTTTGACTAATTCTTGGCCAATCCATGCAACATTTGTATTTATAGTATCACCTGATAAAATCTCATTACCAACTGTCAGAAGTGCTACTCTCATGAAAAATAAATTATAATGCTATTGGTGACTAATAATGCCAATATACCTGCAATTACATCATCCATCATAACACCAATACCAGACTTAAAGTCATCCATGATTTTAACTGGACCCGGCTTGAAAATATCGAAGATCCTAAAAATAAAAAATGTTACAAATCCCCAACCCAGATGATGTGGAATAATATATAATGCAAGCCACTGACCAACCCATTCATCAATGACAATCGCAGAAGGGTCATCTTCACCCCAAGCTTCTATAAGAATATCTGAAACTATAATTCCTATAAAAAATAATCCTAAATTAATCAGCAAAAACATAGCAGTACTCATATGTGGTATCAAAATGTACCAAGCCAAAAGCGCAACAAGGCTACCCCATGTTCCCGGTGCAGAAGGTAATTGTCCAACATAAACAACCGTACCAAAACATTCTGCAACTTTTTCTTTAAAAGTCATTCGTTTTGCAAGAATTTCTGGATTAGAGTTCTATTTGAGTAGATATATGATATTCCTGTAAAAACTGTAAAAACCGTAGCAAGAAAAGTTAGATTATATACCAATTGATATTGAGAAATAATATCTAGAATTGGCATTGACCATTTAAACGAAAGTCCTTTCAAGCCTAATACAATTAGAATAAATATAATAATTGTCATTTGTGTAGCAGTTTTTGCTTTTGCTGCAGTTGACGTTACCATAGATAAGCCCTTTCTTTCCATAGCCATTCTTAAACCTGTGACAAAAAGATCTCTAAAAATAATCAACCCAATCATCCAAAATTCAACCACATCTAATAAAGCAAATGACATAAACGCTGATGTTACTAAGATTTTATCTGCAAGTGGATCTAAAAATTTACCTTCAGGAGTAACCTGATCGTATTTTCTAGCATAATATCCATCATAAGCATCAGTAATACTAGCGATGATAAAAATCATCAAAGCCCAAGTATTTGCCCAAGGATGATCATAAAATAAACACAAAATAAAAACAGGCGTAAGTAGAATTCTAAAAATCGTTAAAATATTTGGTAATGTTAAACTAATGTTCTGCCCTCCATCGCTCTAATAAGTGTTGCTTCATCAATATATTCTAAATCACTTCCAACAGGCACACCACGCGCCAGTCTAGTAATCTTTAAATTATATACAGATAATAACTTTGCAATATACAATGCCGTTGTTTCTCCTTCTACACTTGGATTAGTTGCAATCACAATTTCAATATCATTATGAATTCTTTTTTTTAAAGATTTAATATTTAATTCATCTGGACCTATACCATCCAAAGGAGATAAAGCACCGCCAAGAACATGGTACCTACCATTAAAACTATTTGTTCTTTCAAAAGCATAAATATCAGGGGCTTCTTCAACAATACAAAGAATATTCTTATCTCTTTTTGGACTAGTACAGATATAGCATGGATCTATTTCAGTAATTCCTCCACATTCACTACAAGAAATTACTTTTTCATTTACATCCAATAATGCTTTAGAAATATTTGATGCAATATTATTATCAGATTTCATTATATAAAATGCTAACCGTTGTGCAGTTTTTCTCCCAATACCAGGTAGTCTTGAAAGCTGCTCAATTAAACGATTAGTCGGATCTGGTAGAGATTGCAACTCTACATTCCCGGTATTTTTAAACCAGACATCATACCACCAGTAACAGAATTCATTTTTTCTTGTGAATCATTTTGAGCTTTTGATAAAGCTTTATTAATCGCTGATATAATTAAATCTTCAATCATTTCTTTTTCTTCATTTAATACTTCTGGATTAAGATCCAGACTAAGCAATTCCTGCTTACCATTAACTGTAACAGAAACAAGCCCTCCACCAGATTCCGCATCAATAATCATTTCTGATAATTCATTCTGCACTTCTTCAATTTGTTTCTGCATATCCTGAGCTTGCTTCAATAACTTTGTCATATTTCCTTTAAACATTGTTTTTTCTCCTATCGTAAAATTTCACCATCAAATACTTCTATTACTTTATTAAATATTTTATCATTATTCTTATTTGTTTCAGACGTTTTTTCTGGTTTAGACTTGGGTTCAACTTGAGGGTCTCCATTAATAAATTTTAATTTAAATGCTTGACCTATAATATCTTGAATAATGTTTTCTATCCTAGATATACCTCTTTCTATCATTTGAATGTTAAAACTACTTTTTCCATGAAATTTAATTACTAATTCATTTTTATCAATATCTATGGGCATACATCCTTCTAAAATAGCACCTATAGATGGACGATCTAGATGTACTTTATCCATGATTATAGACCAATTCTTAATTATATCATCAAGAAGGACTGGTTGATGTTTTAATGATTCAATTTTATTTACTTTTTCATCTTGATTATCATCAAACGATAATGCTGAATTTTCATCATTAGATTTTTTAGAAGCTGATATGTTATTAGAACCAGAGACTGATATATCACTGGTTTTATTTATATCTTTAGCATCCATTTTTAAACTATTTACACTATTTTTTTTTTCAACTTCTACTTTATTCTGTTTATCAATATTTTCATTATTAAACTCCGTTACATCTCTTAAATCATTACTTTTAGATAAAATATCATCAATTCTCACTGCTTTATCCATTTCTAATAATTTTAAGGCTGTCATTTCAAACAGAAGGTATGGATCTTCTGCTTTTCTAATAATTGATGAAGAGTTAGTTATAACTTGACTAATTTGCAGGAGATCTCTTCGATCCCAGTTTTGAGATTCATTTACATATTTATCTCGATGCTCCTTAGTCATTTCATCAAGAGCATCTCCATTAGTTATATTTGCATAAATCAAATTTCTTATATGTTCTCCAATACCGATTAAAACTTCCGAAGCAGGCACACCATAATTTGAAAATTGTTTTACGATCCTAACCATTTCAATATTATCCTTTTCTTTTATGCAACGCGTAAACTCAAAATATAGTTCATCAGTAATTACACCTAAAGCTTTAATAACACCTTCATATTCCAATGAATCTCCACAAAAAGAAATTGACTGATCTAACAAGCTAAGTGAGTCACGCATACTTCCATCCGCTTTTCGACCAATTATCCGTAATGATTCTAAATCATAATTAATTTTTTCATTTTTTAATATACTTTCCATGCGCTCTATCATTATTTTAATTGGGATACGGTTAAAGTCAAATCGTTGACATCTAGAAATAATAGTAGCAGGAACACGATGTATATCTGTGGTCGCAAAAATAAATTTACCATGCGCAGGTGGTTCTTCAAGAGTTCTAAGTAGAGCATTAAATGCTTGAGGTGTGAGCATATGTACTTCATCAATAATGATAACTTTATATGAACCATTCATTGGTGCAAATTTTATTTGCTCTCTGAGGTTACGAATCTCTTCTATGCCACGATTAGATGCACCATCAATTTCTAAAACATCTATAGACCTTCCATCAGATATCTCTTTAGAAATATTAGAATTAGGATCAAAATCTGTGGATGGACCTCCATCTGCATTTAAAGCCATCGCTAGGATTCTAGCAGTTGTAGTTTTACCTACACCTCTTGGACCCGTAAAAATATATCCCTGAGCAATTCTATCCTGCTTAAATGCATTCACCAAGGTTTGAGTAATATGATCTTGCCCAACAACATCATCAAATGTTTTAGGGCGCCACTTTAATGATAATACTTTGTATGCCATATTTTTATTGGGCCGTGCACTAACGTTTGACCATACCTTAACTTAATCGTATTAGAACAGCCAGCTCCACTTCGAAATTCTATCAGCACAAAAATCGATCAAGATACCGCTGCTCCTTTCCAGGCCTGACGGGGTTAATTGACTATTTTTTGCAATAGATCGAGGCTTCAACACTACTTAAACTAAACGAATAAGGTAGATATTGCCTGGCGCTAGCATCGATCCTGCTATAGCGGATTGCAGGTCATAGGGCACCGCTAATTCCCCATCTAGCACGGCCTAAATATTTATTTACGAAAAAAACCTACTTAATTTAGTAAGATTGAGTAGTTGAATGATATCAATTAATATATAATAACAATTTTTATTTCTGCGATTTCAAACCAATCCCAAAAATTTGATTGATCTAATTTCAAGACACCATCTTTAAAACTAAATCGTAGCCGTTTTCTGTAAAGAGATTCAGTAAACCATGTCGAGTTATCTCTTTTATAATAGATTGCGACATAAGGTGGACTTGATTCTAATAATTCAGGGATGGCAATTGTACAAATTGATTCGTCGAATTCACCCTCTGATGTTATGAAGTCTAATTTCGTAAAACTATAGACTCTCTTTTTTAAAGGAGAAAATTCCTGAAGATTTTTTTCATGCTCTTGACCATGCAAATCATAAGTAAATACAAAAACATAAAATAAAAGAAAATATAAAGGGCGATTATTCACCCCTAAATTTGGAGTTACTTTTTCTTTCGCCCAAATAGTCCTTTTTTCTTTGGCGCATCTTTCTCAGCCGGTGCATCTGAAGAACCGCCTGAATCCATTCCTTCAAGCCTTTTTTCCCACTCACTAAGTTCTCCACCACCATCATCTTTTGACCCACCACCTGGAATAAATTCTTCTTCTGAGCTTGATTCAGTAGCTGCTTCTGGATTCTCCCATATTTCTTTTAGTTTTTCATGACGTTTTTCTGATGTCTCTTTTAAGTGCTCTAACATTTCTGTTACTTCTTCATGAAAATCTGCAATTGTTTGTTCTAGACGTCGTATTAATTCTTCCTGAAGCGGTCCACCAAAACCATCTCCAACTTGTTCCATCAGACCACCAAACTGGTCCATTAGATATTTTTTCTGTGGATCTATAGCTGGTGCGCTATCTTCTTGGGTAGGCGCCTGATTATCATCTTGCTTTGGCATGGTTCCTCCGATGTTTTAAGTTATAATTGTGCATCATAAGTCTCTTTTGATAAAATAAATGTCTCTGATGGTGTCAGGAATGTACTGACAGCATCAAATAATTCGCTACTGAAAATCAATCCAATTACAATTCCATAAAGTTGAGTATATCTATTTAAATCTGTTCTTGCTATACCATATTCATTATATATTGTTGATCTCTGGCTATTATAAATCTGAGCCATTCCTAACCCTATTAAACCACTGATACCAAATAAATAAGGTTTTAAATAAGTAAAGTCTTCAATCGTCATCCTATAAGATATCTCTTCTATTTCACTCAAATCAACGGTTTCTAAAGTAGTAGGGGTTTGAATAAATAAAATCTTATCTTCCACTTTGGTTAAAGTACCTTTTAATTTTCTATTACCAGTATATTGAATTTTTACGTACTGAGGCTTTGGAATATCATTAATAATTTTTTCACCTTTTAAATAGTCCATACCTTCATACATAGCAATTTTTTTTTCTTCAGTAAAAATTGGTTGCCCATTTACATGGTTCTGTAGGGTCGCGAATTCTTTAAGATTAATATAGCGTTTATTTTCTTTAACTTTTCCATCCTTAATTGAATTAATTATCCGTATTTCAAATTTATTCTTTGACAATTGAATAATTTGCGCATTTATAAATTGTCTTTCTTTTGGAAATATCCTGTAAAATAAATTTTCATGTACATCAATCTCAGTACCAACTTTATGACTTAACATAACTACTTCATCCTGAGCTAAAATACTTCCTATGAACAAAAATAAAAGTAAATTGTATTTCATAAGATTAGTAATCTAAAAATTAAATGATGTTTCAATTTGCGTTTGCTTGACCGGTTCTAGAGTACCTGTTCCGTCATCACGATAATACTGCCTAAAATCCCAAATTAAACTCACACCATCACTCAATTCATAACCAATTTTATATCCCATAATAGTATTTTCACTAGGGTTTTCAAAATCAAAGGGGTTTTCATCATTATTCCTTTGATAATAAGCCATAGCAGTACTGATTTTAGGAATATTTTCAGTATTTAATTCAAGAAAAGAATAAAAACTTTTATATTCAATATTATCCGCTACCATATTTGCATAAGATGCAGAAAAGATTGCTAACTTGAATAAATCCATAGAAGCAGAACCAAAATATCCACTTGATTTATAATCATTGCTATTATCATTAAACATAAACATATCCTTCGTCTCGATAATTGTTGAGTCACCTGATGAGTTAGTTACCACTCGAGTTAGATCATATGATTGATCAAAAAACCCAGGGAGATAAGAGCCGTTGACAATTCTATATTCTAATGAAAGATTAAGCATCCCAAATAATGATGACCGCATACCAGGAACTGTAACACCAGTACCGTTCCTTTCCAATCTTGAAAATGTTGAATCTGTAGTAGTTGCTTTTGGAAAATTAAGTGAATTGAATTCTGAATAAATATCGAGAGTAAAAATTTTATTATTTATTATTGGATATCCAATATCAATCGCCCAGCCAGATGCTTTAGCAGAATTTTCTGAAAGACTAAATGGTGTGGCCTTTGTAATAATATTTGTATCTAAATATACGGTATCTGTTACCCAATCAAATTGACCTGGATATAAAATATCAGTTAGACCATCACCATCTACATCTATTTCTAAAGAATCTTTATCAGCAATACCATCACCATCTGTATCAATAGCATACATACTATTCGTTGGAAAATCATCAAAAATATCTGGAAAGGAATCTTCATCCCTATCTTTCATCCCAGAGAACATATTTGAATCCCAAACATAGTTAATTCCTATTGTAAGCGGGAAATTTTTAGAAATAGTATAAGAAGTTCTTAACCCCATTAATGGGTTGCCACCAGAAAAATCTTTTACGTTTGATAAAAAGAATTCTCCACCTACTGGACCAATATTAAATCCTGTATTAATGCCTGCCCTACGTACTGATGGAAATTCCATCATATTTGAATAGTTATTCATCAAGCCGCCATATCCTAAAGTCATTCCTTCAATAGAACCGTATTTTATCCAAAGTGGATCAGATTTTTCTCCAAAACGTAAAAATAAAATTTTATCTACCAACATTGATGGATCGTTAGCAATATCCCATTCATCTGTACGTATATTGCCTTCATTATCAATATAAAGAACTAAATCTAAACCAAGACCAAACTTCCAGATATTAATTTCGGGCCTAAGTGCTAATTGATTATATAAAACTCCATCTAATGTAACAGATCCGATTCCCATACCCATTCCAAAAGGTTTTTTTGGTGGTTTAGGTATTGCACCATCGCTTAATGTAGCATCAGATACGGGTGCTGACTGATTAGCATCGACATTTGCTTGATCATCTGCAGATGTCTTTTCAATTTCTTTTGTATTTGTATCTATATTATTTTCTGGATCAGAGGTATTTGTATCAGGACTATCTAAGTCCATTTTTGAATCTTCAGATTGATTTTTAGGTGATTCTGCTTCTTCTCTTTCTGATGGCTTTCCTTCATCTTCATATGGCTCTATTTCTGGATCAGGTGGGTATTCACTTGGAGCTGCTGGAGCCTGCATAAGATTGCCAGTTGAATTACTAACTGCTTTCTGTCCTGCACCTACACTAACAACATCACCACTAACCATATTCAGTACTTCAAACAATCCTTCCTTGCCAATAAATTGATCAACACCTGATTGGCTTACTATAGCAGCAAATTGAGTTCCTTTAACACTAGCTACACTAATTGGAGTTTCAATCCTAAAAGTTTTTGTTCGCCCTTCTCTTTTTACATCATTTAAAAGTGTGCCAAACTCAAGATTAATAGTCCTAGTATTTCTAGTATCTAAAAATTCAAACTGAGTATTCTCTCTTATTTTCAATACAGTCTTATCATCGATAAACATGATTGCTGCAAAACCTTTTTCACCTACAAATATTGCATCACCATTATTGATAGCAGTACCCAGAACGCCTCTTTCTGTAAAAGTCGACATTCCCATTCTTTTAAAATTTACCTTGCCTTCTGTTTTTATGAGCCGCGCAATTGATGTCGCATCTAATGAAGCAGCAATAATAAAAAACAATATAAAATGATTAATCTTCTTGCACATTGAAATAGACTCTCTTAAGAATTTTATAGAAGTTACTTTTTTATTCTTTTACAGGCTAATCCTTATGAAATAAAGTTTTACTCGTTAATTTATTAGATTTCCTCTATTAAGGTATCTCATCGGATCGATTTTTTCTTTCAGAATTTTTATCATTTCTACTGCTTCTGCCCCATAGCATTTTTTAAAATCATTTTTCTTTCTTTTCCCAGTACCATGTTCAGCAGAATAGACACCTCCTAGCTCTGTAGATAAATCAATCAAGTAATCATATATTTTCAAAGCCGCTTCTTCTTGATTTTTATTTGGAATAAGATGAAAATGCAAATGGCAATCACCCAAATGGCCAAATAGTAAATATTCGATTTTAGATTGCCTTATTTTATTATGTACTTTTCTAAGATATAATCTGAAATTATCTTTTGGGACAATTGTATCGGTGATAATACTAATACCACCCATCTTTTTTGTCTTTGTTAATGCATTATCAGGTATTGAGTGTCTCGCTTCAAAAAATTTTTTCCAATTATTTGGATCATTTAATACAATAATATTATCTAAATCAATATCAGGATTAAAATTTGTAAAAATTTCTATCCATTGTTCTGTTTTATCATCGATAGAACTTTTATAAACAGGGATTTGTAAGTACACTCCAACATCTTTATCATTTGAAAATAAAAATTCTTTATTATTCATATATTTTTGTGAATTATAACCAAAATATTCCATCGCTGTAATACTACTTAAATCTTGATTAAAATGATTATTTAAATAATCATGAAAATCAATTGCATCCGATTCATTTTTTAAAGATATAAACAATTCTAATCTGTCTTTAGGGTTTAAAGCTAATCCTAATTCACAATGAGTGACCATGCCCAAAATACCTTCACTACCAATAATTAAATCAATTAAATCTATAATACCATTTTTATCAGAATAAAGACCACTCGCATTCTTTATTTTTGGCCTATCATATACTGGTATAGGGAGATCAATATTTTTATCTCCATATTGTAAAGTAAAAAAGCCATCATCAGAAATATACTGACCTCTTTTTATATTAATCATATCTCCATTAGGTAATAGAAATTCTATTCCTTTCACCCAGTATCTAGTAGCCCCTTTTTCACCAGGAACAAAACCAGATGCATTAGTTGATATTGTTCCTCCTATTAATGCATCATGTCTACTAGTTGGATCAGCAGGATAGTAAAGATTTTGATTAGATAATTCTAATACTCTGCGTCTAAAATCTTCTAATTGAATTCCAACAGGAGCCGAAGCCTGCTTATTGATTTTATCGATTTCAATATCCGGTTCAATCAGTTTTGAAGTTGATAGAATAACTCCGCCATTTGGCGTTGCACTTCCAGTTAAGTTTGTCTTTCCAGCAGATATAGTTAATAAAATTCCACAAGAATAACAAATTTTTAGAATCACAGCACATTCTATTGTACTTTTTGGTCTAACTAATAAATCACCAGCCCCTTCCATATTTGACCAGTCTCTTGTAAAAGGATGGATAATATCTTTATCAATTGTTGAGTTAATATCTAAAGATTTAAAAAAATTATTAAGGTCATTATAATTATCTTTCCAGACCTTTGAAAAATTCAAAATTTTATTTTTATAACTATGAGTTATATCTATGGGTTTGATAATGGACTTATTGATAATCTTATCTCTTAATTAATATTTTAGAAAATATATCATGATTTATACTAAGCTTCTACAACGATTTCTAATGATATTTGGTACCGGTATAGTTTTGGATTTGTTATAATTATATGATACCATCTTAAAATTACCAGAGCATATTATTTTTTCTTGTTTAAATATAGCAGATAAAATATCAAAACTTTTTGTACCGACCCTACTAATTCTTTGCCCTAAATCTAATGATGCGGGGTGACTTACCTGCGCAAAATAATAAAATTCCATGGATGCAAGTATTGTACTTTCATTCATTTCTTTTCGAATGCCACTGTAACCAAGATCAATGTAAAAATCAACTCTTGCAGATTCCAGGTATGATAGATACGATGTATGATTTAAATGTCCAAGTGAATCCATATCACGCCAACGTGTTTTTATACTTGTCCAAAAATCAAAATCAGAACGCTTTAAATCTTTCATTTTCATAATAGAAATTAAAAAATATGTATGCTTAACAAACACAAAAAGATTAT
>MDTE01057010.1_pt1 | contig 17673 bp, 12 predicted proteins | sample 811231 | NCBI WGS metagenome assembly MDTE01 (sample SAMN05326651, study PRJNA326480) | marine metagenome | isolation source: seawater | place: Indian Ocean: Red Sea | collected 2010 | reverse complement strand
CCCATATAGGCGCACCCCTGCCCAGCGGGCTGCTCCCCGATAGCTCAGCGGTAGAGTAGGTGACTGTTAATCACTTGGTCGTTGGTTCGAATCCAACTCGGGGAGCCACTTTTCTCACAAATTCAACAGCAAGCGCCCGCCCACCCAGGCGGTAAGCGCGGCTGTGCCGAGCCGGATCCAGCGTTGCGGCAGGTATTTGAGTGCCAGCAGGCTGCCGATCTGACCACCGATGGCCACCGCGACGATGAGAGGGAGGCCGAGGTCCACAGCCGTGCCCAGGCGCCCCGCCCCGCCTTTCAGCAGCTGTCCGGCGAGACCAAACAGCGAATTCACCAGGATGAACAGGCTTGCAGTGGCCGCAATCGCCCGCGCACTGTCCCATCTCGCAAGATGAAGAAACGGCGCGAGGAAAATTCCGCCACCTATTCCGACCAGGCCCGCAAGATAACCGAACGATGCCGCGAGCAAGGGCATCACACCGGCAAGCCGCATCGGATGTTTTTTCGGCGTTTCCTGCACAGGCACGAGCAGCGTCAGTGCCGTGAGAACCAGGCTGACGCCGAGTATTCCCAGAAAGACTTTTTCCGAAATCGGAGTAAGCCCGCCGAGAAACGCCGCCGGCGCTGCGATCCCGGTGAGGACCAGCGCTCCACGCCAGGGCGTTATCCCTGCGCGGGCGAAGCGCAGCGAGCTACCCGCAACGACCACGATATTGCAGGTCAGGGCGAGCAGGGGGAGAATTCTGTAGTCCACCTGCGCAAGCGCCAGCAGAGCCGTATAGGTCGATCCTCCGCCGAAACCCACACTGGCATACAGCAGGGCTGTAACGAAAAATGCGATTGCGAGGGCGGGCATGCAAGCCGTCTAGACCGACATTGCGGGGCGGGCTAGCATCTGCAAGTTAGGAGGGAGGCTGAATTGCTGACAAGCGATATCGATCTGGACGGGACGCTTGCGCGTGCTGGCCCCGGCGATGCCGACATGATCGGCGATATCACCGCCGACGCTTTTCGCCACGATCCGTTCAACCTGTGGGTTTTCCGCAAATTTGCGGGGATCGAACATCTCTTCCGTTTGCAGGCGCGCCGCATCTATGTCCCGCGCGGCTTCTGCTATGCTCGGGGGGATGAGGGCGCCTGCATGTGGATGCTGCCGGGCGGAGACGGGAACTTCGGGCTACGGGACTATGCGGCTTTCGTTATGCCAACCCTGCTGCACTGCGGTCTGGGTGCCGTGAGCCGCGCCGTTCAAACGGGCAAGGCCATGGAAGACCGGCACCCAACCTTCGAACACGCCTATCTTTTCAGTATCGGTGTTCGCCCAGCGGCACGCGGCAAGGGGCTTGGCCGTAAGCTCATCCAGCCCGTGCTGGATGCTTGCGACCGCCAGGGACTTCCCGCCTATCTCGAAAATTCGAACCCGGCGAATACCGGATTCTATAGCTCATGCGGTTTCGAACCGCTCGGCCAGCCAATCCATCCCGAACCGGGCTGCCCACCGCTCATGCCCATGGTGAGGCAGCCCCGGCGCATCTAGCATCGGGGCTGCCATGCCCGCTCACGCCCTTGCGCTGATCGCGCCGTGGCAGTGCTTGTATTTGTTGCCCGAACCGCAGGGACATGGCGCATTGCGGCTGATGTCCATTTCGGCATAGGGATTCTCTTTCGCCGAACCGCCGGGACCGACGGCCGCGCGGGCGCTGCCGGCCAGCGCACCGAACAGGGCTTCGCGCCCCCGCGAACCATCGTCATCATCCGAATTGTCGATGCCGGTAAGCGGATCGATGTGGCCGGTCAGGAAATCGGGAAGCTCGGGCAGGTCCACATCCGGCAGCGGGGCCGGCTCGACCAGCTCGAGGCGGATCAGTTTGTTCGTCACGGTTTCGCGCAACTTGTCGAGCATGGATTCGAAGAGACTGAACGCTTCCTGCTTGTATTCGTTGAGCGGCTGCTTCTGAGCATGGGCGCGCAGGCCCACGACCTGGCGCAGCGCGTCGAGCGTGGCGAGATGGTCCTTCCACTGCCCGTCAAGCTCTTGCAACAGAACGCTTTTCTCGATCCGGCGCCAGAGTGAAGGATCCGCCGCCGCGATCTTGTTTTCCATGATGCGATCAGCTTCGGCAGCCAGGCGTTCCTCGATGATCTCGGGTTCGACCTGATCCTCCTCGACCCATTGTTCCACTGGCGCGTCGAAATTCAACACTTCGTGCACGCGTGTCTTGAGGCCATCGATATCCCATTGTTCGGGATAGGAGCCCGGCGGGCAGGCTTGGGACACGATCGAATTGATCGCATCGTGGCGCATGTCGACAACGACGTCTTCCACCGCCTCGCTGTCCATGATTTCCGCGCGCTGCTCGTAGATGACCTTGCGCTGGTCGTTCATCACGTCGTCGTACTGCACGACCTGCTTGCGGATTTCGTAGTTGCGCGCCTCGACCTTCTTTTGCGCAGTCTCGATGGCCTTGGACAACCATTTCGAGCCGATCGCCTCGCCATCCTCGAGGTTGGAATTCATCATCTTCGCAAACAGCGTATCGGGGCCGAAGATGCGCAGCAGATCGTCTTCGAGGCACAGATAGAAGCGTGAAAGACCCGGATCGCCCTGACGGCCCGAACGGCCACGAAGCTGATTGTCGATACGGCGGCTTTCATGCCGCTCGGTGCCGAGCACAAAAAGCCCCCCCGCATCGAGCACCTTCTGACGCTCCGCAGCGACTTCGGCCTTGATACGCTCGATCTCGAGATCCTTCTTGGCGCCTTCTTCCATGTCGCGGAGTTCATCGTCGATACGGAAATCCACATTGCCGCCGAGCTGAATATCGGTCCCGCGACCGGCCATGTTGGTGGCGATGGTCACGGCCCCGATACGACCGGCCTGTGCCACGATATGGGCCTCCCGCTCATGCTGGCGTGCGTTGAGGACTTCATGTTCGACACCTTCCTGCCTGAGGAACTCACTGAGCAGTTCGGATTTCTCGATCGAGACGGTGCCAACCAGCACCGGCTGCCCTATGGCGTTCTTCTCGGCGATCGCCTTGGCGATGGCTTTGAACTTGTCTTGCGTGTTCTTGTAGAATTCGTCGTCCTCGTCGATGCGCGCGACGGGAACATTGGTCGGGATTTCGACCACGTTCATCTTGTAGATGTCCCAGAACTCCGCTGCTTCGGTCGCCGCGGTGCCGGTCATACCCGACAGCTTGGGATACATGCGGAAATAGTTCTGGAAGGTGATCGAAGCGAGCGTCTGGTTCTCGGGCTCGATCTTTACACCTTCCTTGGCCTCTACCGCCTGGTGCAGGCCGTTCGACCAGCGGCGCCCGTCCATCATGCGGCCCGTGAATTCATCGATGATGACGACCTTGTCGTCCTTCACGATATAATCCGTGTCGCGTTTGAACATATGCACCGCGCGCAGGGCCTGGTCGAGGTGATGGACGACCTGGGTGTTTTCGACATCGTAGAGGTTTTCGGTCTCGAGCAGGCCACGCTCGATCAGCAGTTTCTCGACCTCCTCGGTACCGTCTTCGGTAAGCTGGATGCTGCGCTGCTTTTCGTCCTTCTCATACCAGTCCTCGGGGAACTGCTTCACCACCTCGTCAATGGACATGTAGAGGTCGGACTTGTCCTCGGTCGGGCCGGAAATGATCAGCGGTGTGCGCGCTTCGTCAATCAGGATCGAATCGACTTCATCGACGATGGCGAAATTGAAGGGACGCTGGACCATCTGGCCCCGCTCGTGCTTCATATTATCGCGCAGATAATCAAAGCCGAGTTCGTTATTGGTCGAATAGGTGATGTCCGAATTATAGGCTTCGCGGCGCTGGTGCTCGCTCAGGTTGGGGACAATTACACCCACGGTCAGGCCGAGGAACTTGTGCAAGCGGCCCATCCATTCCGCATCGCGCGCGGCGAGATAGTCGTTGACGGTAACGACGTGTACGCCCTTGCCTTCGATCGCGTTCAGATAGGTCGCCAGCGTCGCGACCAGCGTCTTGCCCTCGCCGGTGCGCATCTCGGCAATCTCGCCGCGATGGAGAACGATACCGCCGACCATCTGCACATCGAAATGCCGCATGCCGAGCACACGGACCGACGCTTCGCGCACCGTGGCAAAAGCTTCGGGAAGAATATCGTCGAGCGTTTTGCCATCGGCCAGTTGCGTGCGGAACTTGTCGGTTTGCGCGGCGAGTTCGTCATCGCTCAGAGCCTGAAGCTGCGGTTCGAGCGCGTTGATCTGGTTGACGATCTTGCCGAGAGATTTGACGTAGCGGTCATTGGATGAGCCGAATACGGCCTTCATTATGGAATTGAGCATGTGAGGGGCCTTCGAGCCTTCCTGATGAACTATGGCGGGAACACCCGCGCACAATCATGGTGGCGGGAGGAAATCGGATGTCTTGGGAAAGCGCGCGCTATTCGTAGGCGCGGTCGATGCCGAACTGTACGGTTGGAATGAAAACCGTAACAGAGGGATCGGGCTTGCAGGGCTTCGCGGTGCGCGGGCCGTCCAGCGACCGGCGGGCCGCAGCACGGCGTTCGCAAGCCTCGCCCTTGCAGGGCTTTTCGGCCCCGGCAGCAACTTCGACACCCGACGCGGCGCTATAGACAACCGCATGCGCAGGCGCACCAGCGGCAGCAAGGCCGGTCAGAAGCGCAAGCAGGGTAATCAGGCGACGAAGCATTGCATCGCTCAGATAGGGCGTGTCACCGAGCGCGTCCACCCCGCTTGACCGTTTACCCCGGGCCAGTCTGCCCCTATTCGGCATGCGCAATGGAACTCGATCGCTCTCCCCTCGCCCGCCCTTTCCCCGAATTGCCGCATATCGACGGCGTGACGCTGCGCGTGGCGCGCGCGGGTTACAAAACGTGGGAACGTGCCGATCTGACCTTTGCCGAACTGGCTGAAGGCACAGCGGTGGCGGGCGTCTTTACGAAAAGCGCCTGCGCCTCGAGCGAGGTCGAGATGGGGCGCGAGCAGATCGGGCAAGGTCGTGCCCGCGCGCTGATCGTCAATGCGGGCAACTCGAATGCCTTCACCGGCTATCGCGGACGCGAAGCGGTCGAGCAGATCGTCGAGCAGGTTGCCGGTGCGCTGGGTTGCGAGAGCGAGCAGGTCTTCGTCTCCTCGACGGGTGTGATCGGCGTGCCGCTGCCCAAGGACAAGGCACGCAGCGGGGTCGAAGCCGTCCTCGCCGCCGAACCCTGCGGATGGGAAGCGGCAGCTACCGCCATCGGCACGACCGACACCTTCACCAAGGGCGCGCATACCTCCGCAATGCTCGGAGAGACGCGGGTCGAACTGGCGGGTTTCATCAAGGGCAGCGGGATGATCGCGCCCGACATGGCGACGATGCTGGGCTATATCTTCACCGACGCAGCCGTGGAGCCCGCTTTCCTGCAGGAAATGCTGTCGAAGGCGAATCAGGCGAGCTTTTCCTGCATAACGGTCGATGGCGATACCTCGACCAGCGACACGGTGCTGCTGTTCGCGACCGGCAAGGCCGGCAATGCTCCGCTTGCCGCCTGGGAGGATGCCGGGGCGGACGCATTCTACGCAGCCCTGCTCCAGCTGTGCCGCGAACTGGCGCAGCTTGTTGTTCGCGACGGCGAAGGCGCGCAGAAGCTCATCGAAATCGCGGTGGCCGGAGCGGCGGACGACACCAGCGCGCGCCGCGTCGGGCTCTCCATCGCCAATTCTCCACTGGTGAAGACCGCGATCGCGGGCGGCGATGCCAATTGGGGACGCGTTGTCATGGCGGTCGGCAAGGCAGGCGAACCGGCGGACCGAGACAGGCTCTCTATCGGGTTCGGCGGAACCTGGGCTGCAAGGGACGGACAGCCGCTCGCCGATTACGACGAAGCGCCGGTCGCGAAACATCTGGAAGGCCAGGACATCCGGATCGATGTCGATCTGGGCATCGGCGATGGCCGCGCCACGGTGTGGACCTGCGATCTGACCCACGGATACATATCGATCAACGCGGATTATCGCTCGTGACGCCGAGGAGTACCGAGACCCTCGACCGCGAGATCCTAGCGCTCATGCAGCGCGTGACCGAACTGGCGATCATGCCGCGCTACCGCAATCTTGCCGCGGGCGAAGTCGAGGACAAAGGCGGCAACGATCCCGTAACCATCGCCGACAAGGAAAGCGAAGCGCTGCTGCGTGAAGGTCTGCTGCAAATCGACAGTACGCAGGCCTTCGTCGGCGAGGAAGTGGCTCATGCCGATCCCGCGGTGCTCGACCGGCTCGACCGGCCCTGCTGGATCGTCGATCCGGTCGACGGAACGCGCAATTTCGCCACTGGCAAGCCGCCTTTCGGGATCATCATTGCGCAGGCAATGGACGGTGAAGCGCAGTCCGGATGGATTTACGATTGCCTATCGGGCCGCTTCTGCGCCGCGCATAAGGGAAAAGGCGCCACCATCGACGGCGGGCGGATCGTTGCGCGACCGACCGGAAAGGCGCCGCCAATCGGCGCGATCTCGCTGATCTTCATGGAAGAGGAACGCGGCGAGGCCACGCGCCGCCATATCTCGCCCAATTACGAACTGGTCGACATTCCGTTTTGCGCGGCGGAGCAATATCCTCGGCTGGCGCTGGGTGTAAATGACGTCTCGATCTTCGAGCGCACGCTCGCCTGGGATCACGCGGCGGGCGTTTTGTGGCTCAACGAAGCGGGCGGCAAGGCAGCAAGGCCCGACGGATCCGCTTATCGTGTCGACCAGTGGGATCGGCCGGGCCTATTGGGTGCGGCAAGCCCGGCCCTGTGGGACGAACTTGCCGAACTATATGCGAAAATCAATTAAAGTTCGCTTTCAAGCCACTGCTTGAGCTGGCCTTTCGGCGCCGCGCCGCGCATCTGCGCCGCCGGTTCGCCATTCTTGAACAGCACCAGATACGGAATCGACTGGACACCCATTTCGCCGGGAATGCCGGGGTTCTCCATGATATCCATCTTGGCAATGGTGACCTTGTCGCCCAGTTCCTCGCTCAGTTCCTCGAGCGCGGGTGCGATCATCTTGCAGGGGCCGCACCAGTCGGCCCAGAAATCGACCAGCACCGGCTTGTCGCTTTCGAGCACGTCGGACTTGAAGCTGGCATCGGTAACGGCGGTGGTTGCCATGGGGTATCTCCTGGAAACATCGTATCGCGCCCGATGTGGGCGGCAGTCTGGATTACTCAATGGGTGGCAGGGCAAAACTTTCCTGCGTGTCCGCAAACGCGTCCTTGTAGGCGGCAAGGCGGGCGACCGGCAAGGCGAAGAGCTGCGGCGTCTGGGTATAGAGCACGGCCGCCTCGAGGGCGCGTCCCGGATAGATGATTTCGAGCGCGGCGACATAGGCGGCCATCTGCTTCATCGTGCTCTCGGGTATCGCGTCGAGCGATTGGGGGGGCCTGCGAGCGGTTTTGAAGTCGACCACGGTGACTTTCTCGGAAGTGACCAGAAGGCGGTCGGCGGTGCCCATGACCACCTGCCCCTCGACCGTCGCGGCAAGCGGGACCTCGGCCAGTGCCTGCGGCCCGAAGACCTCGGCAAATTGCGGATCGTCGAGCACGGCCAGCGCACTGCTTAGCATTTCCTCGCGCTCGACCTCCCCCAGATCGGCAGCCTGCCGGGCAAGCCACTCGCGGGCTTTTTCCGCACGCGCATCGGGTGCGATTTGCGGCATCCGCTCGAGCAGGGCATGGATCAGCGTGCCGCGCCGCGCAGCTTCGGTCGCCTGGCCCGGCGGAAGCGGCGGGTCGCTGCCCTCCACCTCGCCCAGCCCAGATGGGGCCAGCGGACGCGGAGGGCGTGGTTCGGGGCCGATAGAAGCAAGCGCCCAAGCGGGGAGCGCCGGCTCGGCATCGGACATCGAAGGCTCCGAGGCGACTTCCACGCTCGGTGCCCTCTCGCCGATCTCCCAGCGGGCACCCCAGATGTCGTCGGCAAGGCCTTCATCCTGGCCGAACAGCGGTTTGAGGCGCGCATACCAACTGTCCTCATGCGGGCCGTTCTTCGCATCACGCGGGCCGAGCGAGCCGGTAATGAACAGCGCCTCCTCCGCGCGGGTCAGCGCGACATAGAGCAGCCGCCAGTGTTCCTGCATCGCCTTGGCCGCCTCGGCCTCATCCGCTAGCGCGACCGGACCGACCTTCTCGTCCTTGCCCAGCGCGGGAAGCGGAATTTCGCGCAGCTCGCCGCCTCCCGGCAAATCCTCGCGCAGCACCAGATCGCCCGCCCCATCGGGCCGGATCGCCGCATCGGCCAGGATAACGATGGGCGCCTCAAGCCCCTTCGAGCCGTGGACGGTCATCACGCGGACCTGGTCCCCGCCTTCGCCCGCTTCCCGCTTCAGCTCGCCGTCGCCCGCGTCGAACCAGCGGATGAAGCCCTGCAGGCTCGCCGTATGCGCACTGGCATAGGCGTTTGCGGCGTTGAGCAGCTCGTCGATCGGATCGTTCGCCTCGCGCCCGAGCCGCGCGACCAGCGCGCGCCTGCCGTCCATCGGCCCAATCAGCATCCAGTGGAGCAATTGCTGCGGGCTGTCGTAATCGGCGCGGCGCAGGATTTCGCGCAGGGCCGCGACCGTTTCGGCAACAAACGGCGTATCGCTTTTGCGCAAATGCTCCCACAGGCGCTTACCCCTTGGCCGAGGACCATGGGCAAGCAAGTCTTCCTGGCTCCAGCCCAGGAGTGGTGAGACCAGCAGGCTCGCAAGCGTGAGATCGTCGAGGGGCTGCGCGGCGAAACGCAGCGCCGCCATCAGGTCCTTCACCGCCAGCGGATTACCCAGGCGCAGCCGGTCGACCCCTGCCACCGGTACGCCGTGACGGTACAGCCGCGCCACGATCAGCGCGGCCAGTTCGCGCCGCTTCTGGACGAGGATCATGACATCGCCCGCCGTGGCGCGACGCTTCTTGCCCTTCGATAGCGTGAAGCCCTCGCCTTCCGGGTCTAGCCATGCGGCCACCTGTTTCGCGATATTGTCCGCTAGCTTCCGGTCGTGGCGGGCGAGCCACCCTTCCCGCTCGCCGTCCTCGTCCTCTTCCTCGGCGACGCGCACCACCTGCCACAGGCTGACCAACCCCGGTTCGCGGCTGCCACTATGCGGGTCGGAAGGCGTATCGAGACCAAAAGCGTCGTATCCGATCGCATCGATCGCGTGGTCGACGAAGCCGAGCACTTGCTGGTTGGTGCGATAGCTGCGGCCGAGGCCGTATTTCTCGAGCGGGCGTGTGCGGGGGCCGCCACGTATCGAACCCGCCGCCTCGGTTGCACCGCTGATCCTTGCGTCGAAATAGTCCCGCGCCTCGCGGAAATTTTCCGGACTCGTGCCCTGGAAACCGAAGATCGCCTGTTTGTAATCGCCAACCGCGAAGATCGTCCGCACCGCCCCGCCCTGCGCGCCCTCGCCATCGAAATAATCGTCGGTCAGCGCTTTCACGATGGCCCATTGCGCGGCATTGGTGTCCTGCGCTTCGTCGACGAGGATGTGGTCGAAGCTGCGGTCGAGCTTGTAACGGATCCAGTCGGCCATGGCGCTGTCGGACAGCAGAGTGGCCGCCCGCGCGATCAGGTCGTCGAAATCGACCAGCCCCTCGCGCTCCTTGGCCTTGTGCCAGGCAAGGGCGAACGCGCGTCCGGCCTCGAGCTGCGGCGCGAGGAAACCGGCGAGACCGAGCAGCGCCCGCCTCTCGCCGACCTTCGCCACCGCCTCGGCGATCGTTTGCTGGTTGTCGGGAAAGGAGGGATCGGCCTTCTCCGCCCCGCCCATCTTGCGAGGGCTTCCGTCCTTCTTGAGCAGCGTGTCGAGGAAACCGTCGAGCCTTGCTAGGCGCGCTTCTGCATCGCCTTGCAGCCAGCCGTCGATGAAATCCGCTGCCGCCTGTCCGGTCTTGGCCGGCCATGCACGTGTTGCCGCTTGGCATGCCCGCAGAGTGGAAACGGGAAAATCTCCGTCCGAGCACGCCTCCGCCACCCACGCCTCGTCCGCATCGGCGGGAATTCCGAGCAGCCGGTGTACGCGCGGCCCCATCGGTGGTTGCCAGCTTCCCGGCCCTTCCCACAAATCCATATGCCGTGCGCAACGCATCAGCCAGCCGCGCACCGCATCGGGACCCTTGCGCTTGCTCATTTCGGCGATTGCTGCGGTGATGCGGGGATCGCCCTCGGCCAGCAGGTCGGACAGCACCTCGCGGCTCAGCAGGTCGCGCTCGCGGTCCTCCATCGGGCGTGATCCCGGCAGAATGCCCGCCTCGCCTGGAAAGGCTGCGAGGAGATATTGCGCAAAGGCATGGATCGTATCGATGCGCAGCCCCCCACCCGGGCAATCGAGCACGCGGGCGAACAGCGAACGCGCGCGAGCCTGCGTTTCGGGATCGATAGGCGCACCGAGATAGCCAAGCTCTCGCGCAAGATCGGTGCTCTTCAGCCGCACCCAGCGCGCGAGCACTGCATTGACGCGCACTGCCATTTCCGCCGCGCCCGCCTTGGTGAAGGTAAGGCACAGCACCTGCGCAGGATCGGCCCCCGGCTCGAGCAGCAGCCGCAGCACGCGCGCGGACAGCACCTGCGTCTTGCCCGTTCCCGCGCTCGCAGAAAGCCACACGCTGCCCAGCGGATCGACCGCGAGGCGTTGCTTGTCTTGCAGTTCGTAGACGGTCCCGCTCATGCCTCGTCCCCACCGTCCTGATGGGCAATCCATTCATCGAGGCGCATGAGCTGGTCGTAAGTGTCGTAGGCCGGGTAGTCGGGGTTCTCGCGCGCCGTGAAGGGATCACGCCCCTTTATGAAGCGGTTGATCGCGAGCGCGAGCTTGTCGGCGGCGAGTGGCAGGAAATCCTCCGGCAGCACGCCCGAGGTCTTGCGCCCAACCTTCAGCGGAACGTCGACATAGCCGAAACCGAAGGGATTGTCGTCCTTCGCCTTGCCCAGCGACCAGTATTCATAGCCCTCCGGATCGCCCGAAAGTCCTTCGAACCCGCCGCGTTCGGCGATGAGGCCGAGAATACCGAGTTGCAGTGCAAAGCCCTGTTCGACCATCGCCGCGCTGGGCGGTTTTCCGGTCTTGTAATCGATGATTGCGAGGCTGCCGTTCTCCAGCCGGTCGATACGGTCGGCACGCCCGTGAACCGGCACGCCTTCGAAACTCATCCGGCCTTCCTTTTCGACTGCAAGCACGCGGCGACCCTCGTAGCTCTCGACCTCGTGCTCGACCCACTGAAGCGCGGATTCGAGCCGCGGTTGCCACAGCCCGCGCATCAGCGGGTCGGCATTCTCCTCGTCGAGCACAGCCTCCATGATCGGCCCAAGCGGCGCGCTATTATCCTTCTCGCGCGCCTCGTGCCAGCGCTGCAGGATGGTATGCGCGACATTGCCCTGCCACAGCGCTGATGGCTCGGCATCGAGAACGTCGAGATCGGACAGGCCCATGATCTTGCCCGCGTAGAACTGGTACGGATCGCCCAGTAGCCGGTCGAGCGCGGTGGCGGAAATGTCGACGTCGCGCTGTTCGGGCGTGGGGTCGGGCGCAGGACGCGGATAGCGTGCGGCCATGGGGGCGCGGGTCATGGCGCGCGCGAGATCGACCGCCTCCTTTTCCTCATATCGGTCCAGCATTTCTCCGAGCAGCGCCTGTACCCGCAGCAGGAACCGCGACGGGATGGCGGGGCCGGCCTCGTCGCGCTCCGAACGCGAAAGCACGACCTCGGGCGCCCCCATGGCCCCAGCGAGATCGTGCGCGGACAGGCCGATGCGGAAATCGGAACCGGGAACGCCCAGCGCGCGCAGGACCGGCGGTGCGAGCAGCGCATCGACCCCGCCCCGCGTCGGCCAGACGCCCTCGTTCAGGCCGGCACAGATCATCAGCTCCGCCCGGTTCATCCGACTTTCGAGAAGGCCGAGGATCTGCACACGCGCATGGCCGCCATAGGGTGGCCGCACCGCGACCTGTTCCATCGCATCGCGCAAGGCAATCGCGGCATCTCCGGGTGCGAGGGCAAAACCCGCCTCGCGCGCATGAAGGCGAAAATCCTCGACGAAAGCGGCGAGCGCGCGGCCGTCTTCCTTGGCCCACAGCTTCTCACCGCATAACGCCTCGCCGGTCGCCGCCAGCATATCGAGCAGTTCGGCTAGTGAAACGTGCGGCCGATCGCTCGGCGAAAGCAGCGGATCGAGTGCCTCTTCGACGACGGCAAACCACTCCCCGACCCGCGCATGCCGTTCGGCCAGTCTGGCGGCAATCTCACCGATCGGTTTGAGGCCACCCGCCCTGCGCGGTCCGCGCAGTTCGCGTTCGACGCGGCGCAACTGGCGCAGCCACACACCGCGTTCCATCCCGCCATCGACCAGCGGGTGAGCCAGAAGCGCCATCAGGGGCACGGGAGGAGCCTTGTCGGCCATCACCTCGGCAAGCAGCAGCAACAGGCGACCGGCGGGTGTTTGCGACAGGGGCCGCCCCGCAGAATCATCGGCTGCAATATTCCAGCGGTCGAGGTGATGGACCACGCGCCGCGCCAGAGCGCGGTCGGGCGTGACCACGGCCACGCGCTTTTCCGGTTCCTCCAGCGCCTCGCGCACCAGCAAGGCAATAGCCTGCGCCTCCTCTTCCGGATTGGCGCATGTCAGGATCCTGACGCCCGAGAGCCGGCGTTTTTCGGCTGGCAGATCGACCCAGCCCTTGCTCGCTTCCGGCGGGAGGAACAGCGACCCGATCGCATGGCTGCGCTTCGGCGGCGCGGCGGCAAGACCCTTGCGATGCCAAGGCTGCACTTCCTCGCGCCCGATGCCCATGCGATTGAGCAGCAGCTTGAGATGGTATTGCGGGTGGGTTACCGCATCGTCGCGTGCGAAGGGCGTATCGCCAGGCTCCGGTGCTGCACCCGCCCGGCCCAGTTCGTCCCACACCGGCTGGGATATAGTGAGATCGAAATCGGGCAGGACGACAGCGCCGTTTTCCAGATCGGCGATGACCCGCAGCAGTATCGCCAGCGAGGGCGCCGCGCTGGTCACGCCGACAGCGACGATGGGTGTTTCCGGAGGATTGTCTTTCCACCGCCGTCCGGCCCATTCGAACAGGCGATTGCGCCGCGCGGCGGCATCGAGCAGCCCCTCGCGCGCAAGCTCCTGCTTCCACAGGATCTGGACTGCCGAGAAATCCCGCAGGCTGTTCTGCCAATGCGCGGACAGATCGGGATAAATGCCCGTCACCGCATCATCCAGCAGGTCTGCTGGATCGATATCTTCCACCAGGAGCCGATCCATCGTCGCCCCGGCCTCCCGCGCGAGGCGCAGCAAGGTCGCCCCCTTGGGTGCGCGCTCGCCCATCACGCCGCTCAAGAGCTTCGCCAGTTCGAACAGGCGCCGCTGAGAATCGATGGCCGGCGGTATGTCCGCCGCACCCAATGGATCGAGCAACGGGCCGAGCGTTTCATCGAGGTCGAGATCGCCGACCACCGCCATGCGCGGCATCAGCAGCCCCGGTCGGCCCATTTCGCCTGCGTGACGGATGAAGGCTTCGGAAATCGTCCGGCGCGCACGGCTGCTAGGCACCAGCAGCGTCAGTCTCGCCAGCCCGAATTCGGCATCGACATAACGCGGGACGAGGCCCGCAATCAGCGCATCGGCGAACCCGCGATGCGCGGCGATCGAATAGACCTTCGGCTGTGCGCGCTCAGCCACCCGTGAGCGCCTCCTCGGTCGGGCGGATATGGGCGGGCGTGCCGACTTCGTACCACTGGCCGGTAAAAGCTACACCGAACAGACGTCCCTCGGCGATGGCCCGGTCCCACAACAGATTGGTGGAGAACTTGCCGTCCGGCGCATCGCGCAACAGGCGGTGCGAGACGATCTGAATGCCGGTATAAATGAACGGCGCGATCCGGCCCGGCAGCTTGCGCTTCAACTGCCCCGAACCATCCATGTAGAAATCGCCCGTGCCATCGAAATTGAAGGCGCGCGAATGGGTAACGACCAGCAGCAGCGCATCCATCTTTTCCGGATCCCAGCGCGCCGACAGGTCGGCAAAGGCATTGCGCGGGCCATCGAGCCAGATGCTGTCGGCATTGCAGGCGAAGAACGGGTCGGGAAGCAGATCGTCCGCCCGGGCTTTAACCATGCCGCCGCCGGTTTCGAGCAGAAGATCGCGCTCGTCGGAGAAGGTAATCGCGGGAGCCTTGCGCTGCCCAACATGTGCCTCGATCGCATCGGCAAGGTAGTGGACGTTGACAACCGCCCGGGCCACGCCCGCTTCCTCCAGCCGGTCCAGCGCGCGGTCGATCAGGGCCTTTCCCGCTACGCGCACCAGTGGCTTGGGCGTGGCGGCAGTCAGCGGGCGCATACGCTTGCCCAGTCCGGCGGCCATCAGCATGGCAGTATCGGAAGCGAGCTTCGTCACTGGATTTCCCCTCCGAAAGTATCGCGAATTTCCTGCGGGATGTTGGCCGCGAACCACTCGGCCACGGGTGCCATGCCCTCATGTGCAAGATCGCGCTCCATCGCTTTCCAGACACGCGGGATCATCGCGAGATAGCGAGCCTTGCCATCGCGCTTCCACAGGCGGGTGAAAATACCGACGATCTTGGCATTGCGCTGCGCGCCCAGTCGCGCATAATCCGCCTCGAAATTCTCGCCCGGCTGCGCCGCCACGCGGTAATGCTCGAGCATTGCGGCTTCGAGCTCCGGCGACACGTCGCGGCGTGCATCCTGCAACAGGCTGACGAGATCGTAGGCGGGATGTCCGACGAGAGCGTCCTGGAAATCGATCAGCCCCTGATCTCCACCAGGTTTGCCGGGTTCCAGCAGCATGATGTTCTCGGCGTGGTAATCGCGCAGTACGGTAACGCCGGGATTCTGCCGATCAAGCAGCGGGGCGAGCACCCTCTGCCACGCCTCGACCCAGCCCTGGCCATCCACGGCGAGGCCCATCGCCGGGCAATACCACTCGACGAATAGGTCCACCTCGCGCTGGTAAACAGCCATGTCGTAGGGCTCGAACGGCCCGGGCGGCAGTTCGTGCAACCGCACTAGCGCATCGATAGCCCTGGCGTAGACACCGCGTTCTTCGTCGGAGTGGTCGTCGACCCGCTCGCGCATACGCTGATCGCCGAAATCCTCGATCAGAACCCAGCCTTCCCCTGCGTCTTCGGCGAAGATATGCGGAGCGCGCATCCCGTTGTTCTCGAGCCAGTGCGCGACGTGGAGGAAGGGCTTCGGATCCTCGTGCGGTGGCGGCGCATGCATCAGCATTGCGCTCCGTCCGGCCATACGCAGGCGGAAATAGCGACGAAAACTGGCATCGCCGACAAGCGGTGCGATTTCCGCCCCTTCCCATTCGGTATCGCCAAGAAAGCTATGTAGGCCGTCGGGCAGCGCGTCACTCATGGCCAACGGCTTTGCCAAGATGTACCGGGCGTTACAACGGCTTCGCGCCCGTCTCCCACTTTTTCGAGCGCTATCGAAAGGCAACCCGCCTCGTGTGCGAAACCACCTGCGTGATCGGGCCATTCGGCAAGCAGCACGGCCCCTTCGCGATAGTCGTCGAGGCCGAGTTCCTCGACTTCGGACGGATCTTCCAGCCGGTAGAAATCGGCGTGAACGAGCGGCAGCCGCGTATCGTTATAGGTCTCGATAATCGTATAGGTGGGCGACGGCACTTCGCCGACATGGCCGAGCGCCGCCACGATCGCTCGCGCCAAGGTCGTCTTGCCGGTGCCCAAGGCCCCCGTCAGCGCTACCACGTCTCCTGGAGCCAGTTTTCCGGCGATCCGGCGGCCGAAAGCATCCATGGCTACAAGGTCGGGAAGTGCGATCCTCATGGCAGGATAATGGTGGCGGTGGTTCCGCCATTCTTGCGGCTTTGAATGTCGAGCGTCCCATCGTGTGCCTCGATCAGCTGCCGTGCGAGCGGGATGCCCAGGCCCTGCCGACGTTCGATACCCTTGCCGCCCGGCGCCATCCGAATCCCTTCGAGTGCGCGCGCCAGTTCATGCTGGCTCATCCCACGCCCATTGTCGGATATAATGATTTTCGTTTCGCCGCGCTTGCGCCCGATATCGACAACGATCCGGCCACCCCGCGGAGTTCCTTTGATGGCATTGTCCAGCAATTGGGAAATCGCGCGGCGCAGTTGTTGCGGATCGGCCGTCACCGACTTGTCGGGATTGCCTTTCAAATCCAGCGTCAGTTCGCCATCAAGAATGCGGCCTTCCTGCTTGCGAACGATCTGGGTGATGAAGGGTAGCAGCTCGAGCTCGGTCTTGCGCAGCGGCATAAGGCCCGCTTCGGACTGCGAAAGGTCGAGCACGTTCTCGACCTGCTCGGTAAGTTTGCCGACCGACAGCGAGATCGCCTGGGCATATTCCTTCGCCTGCGGAGTCAGCTCGCCGGCAATTCCACTCGTAAGCAGCTCGGCGAATCCTCCGATCGAAGTCAATGGCGTCCGGAATTCGTAGCTCATATTGGCGAGAAAGCGCGTCATCACCGCATCGGCTTCTTCCAAAGCGCGATTGCGTTCGCGCAGCGCCTCTTCCGCCTGGCGCGAGGCCGTGACGTCGAGCACAGTCAACAGGCCATTGCCATCGGGCAGCGGCACGCCTGCGAAATCGAGCGTGCGGCCATCGGACAGTTCGATGCGGTCATCACTTTTCTTGCGGTCCAGCGTCGCCGCGCGGATGACCTGGTTGATGCGCGACACGGCCGCCGGATCGGCAAGGTTATTGGCGATCGCTTCGAGCAAGTCCTCAGCCTGCGGATGCCCGTCCAGAACCTCGGGATCGATCCCCCAAGCGCCCGGAAAGCCGCGATTCCACAGCTCGAGATGTCCATCGGGCGCAAAGACCGCGAGCGCCTCGAACAGATTGTCGAACGTCGCCGTGCGAGTGCGGAGCAAGGTGTCGCGCGTGGCAGACAGCGCGAGTTGTTCGGTGCGGTCTTCCGCGATCATTACCAGGCCGCCATCGGGCAGCGGCTGCGCGATAATCCGCAAATGGGTGCTATCGGGCAGCGGCCATGCTTCCTCATGCGGTTCGTCGCGCAGGAACCATTCGGCGAGCTCGTTGCGCCAGGCGGGGAAATCGCGCACTTCGGGAATGCGACCGTTTTCGCGGGCGATCAGCAGCATCTGCTGGAACGTCGTCCGCTCGTTCACCACACCCGGAGGCAGGGCGAACACGCGGTGGAACGGCTGGTTTGCAAATGTCATGCGGTGCGCGGCATCGAACTGAGCAACCCCGATCGACAACTGATCCAGCATCGAACGCTGCGCTTCGCGGAAGGCCCGGAATTCGCGTGCCTGCTCCTCCATCTCCTCGATATCGACCGCGTATCCGGCAATCCCCTCGCCCATCAAAGGCAGGTCGGTAACGCGAATGGTGCGACGCGCATTGTCGATCGTGGCGCTCAGGATACGCTCGATCGGTTGGCGGCGATCGGCGGCCTGCTGCGCGACCTGAGCTGCGGTTCTGCCATTGACGGTTTCGACGAGTTCGATCTGGTCGGCAACGACCTGATCGGCGCTTTCGGCGCCGACTGCGGAAACATAAGCCTTGTTGACCAGCCGCAAGAGCATGTCCGCACCGCGGAACCACATCGGCATGGGGGCGGCTTCGATCAGGCCGCCCAGGGCGCCGAAGTCTTCGCGGGCGCGCGCCGCCTCTTCCCGCAACTGCGCAAGCTCCGCCTCGCTG
>MDTE01125156.1_pt1 | contig 17680 bp, 20 predicted proteins | sample 811231 | NCBI WGS metagenome assembly MDTE01 (sample SAMN05326651, study PRJNA326480) | marine metagenome | isolation source: seawater | place: Indian Ocean: Red Sea | collected 2010 | reverse complement strand
CTTAGCATTAATTGCTGCTCCATCCCTTGTAATTGCTCATGCGGTGATTCCTTCTGCAGTTGATTCTGGCACTATAAGTAAAAAATACAATAAATTCAGATTGCCGTTGTATGTTTTTGGCACCTTGGCATTTATTGCAGATGTGGCATTATTTCTTTATGCGCTTTCATTGGCATCAGGAATAATTTCTGACATTTATCCAAGTTTTTGGCAGTAGGTAATTTTGAAAAAGTTATTAGACATATTATACGCACCTCTTTATCTAGCTGCAGGTATTGTCGAGATAATAAAAGAGAAAGATAAGACAACCCCTACTTGGTTAAAGTTGTTGGCTCCAGTATTAGCTATAGGAGGGTTAGGAATATTTGCAGTTTTAAGTTTTATCCAAGCTTTCGTAATGACAGCCTGGCTAGGAAACCCAATGCCTGTCTTGGGGTTTGATCAGAGTCCAGAGCAACCGATTAGTTTCCCTCACACAATACATGCTGGAGTTGGCCCACTAATAGATCCTGATACAGGAAATCCCTATGTAAGCACATTGGGAGAGCCAAGGATAAATGATGACGGAACAACGATGGAAGGATTAGGAATGGACTGCACATACTGCCATAAACAAGTATCAGAAGAGGCTTGGGCAGGAGTTCCTCCCGTTGAACTTTGTGTTTCATGCCATAGAGTTATAGGGGAACAATCAAATACCCAATTACAAACTTTAAGGAATTATGGACTTTATGAAGAGACTAAGTCACCAATAAATTGGGAGAGAGTTCATAGAATGCCTGACCATGTGAGATTTGTTCACGCTCCTCATATATGGTACTTAACTGAAAATCCAGATGCTATACAAAATAAACCTGTTGGGTTTGAAACATTACCTGATGGAACAGTTGCAATATCCCAAGTCTGCTCAACTTGTCATGGAAATGTGGCTGGGATGGAACAGGTTAGGCAAGATCAGCCTCTAAAGATGGGTCAATGTGTAGCATGTCATAGAGCAAACGAAGCTTCAGTAGGATGTGAAACTTGCCATCATTAGATAATGCAAAAAATAACAATATTTCTAGGAGGAAGTTCCTAGGACTTTTAGGTGGAACAGCACTTGGGGCAGTGATTTTTGAGGCATGTGGTGTGCCTGAACAAGAATATATAATTCAAAGTCCAGTTGATATGCCAGAAGATTACGTTAAAGGTGAAGATAATTGGTATGCAACTACCAGTGATACATCTGAACATGGCGAAAGTATTATTGTAAGAATTATGCAAGGAAGGGCTAAAAAAATTGAGGGTAACCCTGACTTCCCGAATACCTTAGGTAAACATAAGGCTGTAACAGAAACTGAAATCCAAACCCTGTATCATCCTGATAGAATATCTGGACCTCTTTATAGAAAAACAAGTTCTGGTAACCATAGGCCTATATCATGGAGTGAAGCAGAATCAATTCTAAATGATTCCCTGTCATTAAAAGGGAATAAATCCATAATTACTAAATCAGTCAGAGGAATGAACAAAGGTATAATTGATGAATTTTCTAAAGAAAAAGGATTAAAGCACCTAACATTGTCATCACTGCATGATTATTCTATGTACGAATCAGCCAAAGAGGTATTTGGAACAAACAGTTTGCCTTATTTTGATATAAAAAATTCAGATTTGATTATATCTTTTGGGCTTGATTTTCTTGGAACATGGGGTCCAGTTGAATACGAAAATCAGTTTGGAAAATTTAGAAGTAAAGATCATAGAGGGTACATGGTGCAAATAGAGCCTAGGATGTCACTGACAGCTGCTGGGGCTGATAGTTGGCTCTGTAGTGATCCCGGAAGAGAAGGGTTGATAGCCCTAATGATTGCTGATCAAATCATAAAAAGCGGAAAAGGTAACTTAGACAATATAAATAAATTCAAAGAATTGGCAGGTATATCAGAGATTGATGATCTGAATAATTCTTCAGTAGGCCTTGATCCTAAATCTGTTGGTTCTGCTACAGGAGTTGATTACCATAAATTAGAGAAGTTTATAGAAAAATTAATTTCTCACCTAGAAAGCAAAGATAGAGGCAAAATAATATTTTTGGCAGGAGGAGCAACTTCTGGATACCCTAATTCCAAGAGCATTAATTCATTAGTTTTTGGATTAAATTATTTAACTGGCTCTGTGAATAGCAAAGGAGGAATAGTACTAAATCCTGATAATGTTTTTGATAGCATTGAAGTTAATGGAGTTAGATTGAATCTTCCTGTGTCTTCATCTTGGAGTTCTATGAGTTATTGGAATGAAGAAATTCAAAATTGGAAATCAGGTAATCAAGATTTGATTATTGTTAGAGGAGTAGATCTATTAAATGAGATACCAGGCAAGTCAGAATTAACAGAAGCATTTAATAACTCTAAAATATCAATAGGATTTGGATCTATTCTTAATGACACCCTTGAAAGATGTGATTTGATTTTGCCGGATAACACAAGTATGCAGTCATGGGGGTCAGATATTCCAGAACCTAGAACTGGATATCAATTGTTTGCTTTTGGGCAACCAGTAGTTTCAAACCCATATACAAAGGATGGCTCAAACAAGTTATATGATTCGAAAAGTTTCTATAATGTGCTTCTTTCAAAAATGGAAAATGGTCTTTCTGGTTTAAAATATATGGACTTATGTAAAGAATTAGCTAATAAAATTTATGCGAGTGATTCTTACAGTAATTCATCAATTGTAGCCTCCAATTCCGACGATTTTTTTAAGGGAATTATGGCTCGTGGAGGGTGGTGGAATGTTAATAAGAAATCTTCTGGGCCAAAAAACCCTAAAATTAACATTACTAATGTTGTTTCTGACGTTAAAAGAAGTAGTGATGGTTTTTATTTAATACCATTTAAATCTCATGTTTTTGGTGACGGAAACTCCTTAGCAAACCCTTGGGCGCAAGGCTCACCAGACCCTATAACATCTATTACTTGGGATAGTTGGATAGAGATAAACACTAAAACTGCAGAAGGCTTAAAAATTAAACAAGGAGATATTTTAGAAGTTACGTCAAATTCTGGTTCTATTAAATTGCCAGCATATCTACATCCTGGAGTACCCACAAATTCTATATCAATCCCTATTGGGCAAGGTAAGCAAAATTTCACTAGATACGCTAGCGGAAGGGGTTCAAATGTAGTTGATCTAATTAACTCTTCTAAATTAAATGAGGATGGAAATATTTCTTGGAATTCAACATCTGTAACAATTAGCAAAACAAAAGAAAAGAAAAAAATATCTAAATTTGAAGGAAGCGTGCCGGCAATTGCAGTTGAGCCTGGAGTACCAATACTTACCGTTGGCCTAGGAGAATCTGCTGAAGAAGGGTTCCATAGGGCTCATGAAGAACACCTTGATCATACTTTTGGTGATCACTGGGAAGATAAAAAACATAATGGAGAAAAAGGTCATTAGAAAGAGGAAAAAATGGTAGCTGAAAAACAAAGTAAATTTAAATGGGGAATGGCTATAGACATTGATAAGTGCACTGGCTGTCAAGCATGTGTTCTGGCCTGTCAAGCTGAAAATAATATCCCTATTAATACTGAGGATAACTTCAAAGATGCGAGAGGAATCGAATGGATCCGTGTTGAAAGGTATTGGGAAGGTGAGTTTCCTGATGTAAAAGCAAAGTTTATCCCAATTTTATGTATGCATTGTGATAATGCTCCTTGTGAGCCAGTATGCCCAGTTTATGCTAGTTACCACACTGTAGAAGGTCTTAATGTGCAGGTTTATAATAGGTGTGTGGGGACAAGATATTGTGCAAATGGTTGCCCATATTTGGTTAGATTTTTCAATTACTGGGAACCGGAATGGCCGGAATCACTTCAAAATCAACTCAACCCTGATGTAACAGTTAGGAGTAGAGGGATAATGGAAAAATGTACTATGTGCATACAAAGAATTAGAAGAGGCACAAGAAAAGCAAAAAGGGATAACAATGAAGTTATGGATGGTGACATTAGTCCAGCATGTGTTCAGGCTTGCCCTACTGAAGCTATGGTTTTTGGTAATCAAAAAGATCCAAATAGTAAGATTAATAAAATGAAAAATGATAAAAGATCATATACTTTACTTGATCATTTAAAAACTAATAGCAATGTATGGTATTTGGCCAAAATTGATGAAGATATGGATTCTCACCATGAAGGAGGAAGTCACTAGTGATTGAAGTTCCAAAAACTCATAATCCTGAAAAGTTTAATTCAGCTACTTCTTCTCTTGTTTCAACTACGAATGAATCACTAGGAGGCAAATTTAAATTAGTGATTGGCATTTTCGGAATTTTATCTATTATTGGAATAATTTCGCTTATTTTAAAAATATTTACAGTAGGATTTGATACTAAATCTGGTTGGGGATATTATGCTGCAATAGTTTCGCTTTTATTAGGAGTTTTTGGAACGGCACCAATGGTTGCAATAGCCCCTACAATTGCTAAAGCAGACTGGCACAGGCCTGTATCAAGAATTGCTACAATGTTCACTCTTGCAGGAATATCTACTTCTATACTTGCAATACCATTAATATTTGCCTTGCCTCCTTTGGTAGTTGACGGGATAAGGAGGAGATCAATTTGGTTTGATGCAAATATATATACACCACACGTTTTCTTTGGGATAGCTGTTGTAGGCTTATTCCTAATTGGTGTAGGGCTACTTTGGGTTACCTCAATTCCCGATTTATCAATGATGCGTGATCACAGTTCAGGTTGGAAGCAAAGATTGGGTAAATCTTTATCGAGAGGATTTATTGGAACTGAAAGACAATGGATAAGTTTAAGGGCAAGAATTGGAATGATGGGCACATTTTATTTCATGTTCCTAATATTTGTTCATATAATTTACAGCATCTGTTTTAGCCTTGAATTGGTAGCTGGGTGGAAAGATGCTATATATCCAATGTATCATGCTGCAACTGGAATTCAATCAGGGGTTGCTACTGTCATAATTGGTTTATTCCTATTTAGAAAATACTGGAATCTAGAAGACCATATCAGGATTGACCAATTTTGGGCTCTGTCTAAGTTAATGTTTGCAACGACCATTTTCTGGTTCTACTTCTTTATATGTGCATTCATGATATTTTGGTATGGAAAATCTGCAATTAATGAAATGACTATAGCAATTCTAGTAAATGGTCCTTATATGCCAATATTTATCGGAACTCTGCTATTAAGTTTTATAGTTCCGTGGTGGATAATAATTTGGAATCCAGTTAGATATAGCCCTTGGATGCTATCTGTAGTGGCAGCAATTGTATTAATTGGAAGCGTATTAGATAGAATTCGACTTTATGTTATTTCATGGCAAGTTTATAGCGATGAGATGATTCATAAAAGATATATACCACTTGATGAAATACCTGAAAATATGATTGCCCCTAGCATATTCGATATAGGTATATTTATAGGATTCGTATCTCTTGGAATATTTGTGATTTTACTGGCTACCAGATTTATTCCAGTAGTTTCAATTTGGGAGAGACATCAGTCAATATTATTAACTAGGCATATTAAGTTTCATAGAACTGAAGTATATGCAGTAGGGAAGCCGGATTAAAAATGCAACAGAGACGCCAACTAGATGAAAAACAAATAAATAGAGAGTTGCTAAATGGAAATCTCCAAACTCCTAAATGGTATTACCCTGTTATGGCTGTTTTAGGGCTTGGAGTTTTAATTGGCTTTTCTACTATTCTTTATATGTTTAATAGAGGACTCGGAGTTACTGGGCTAGCAAGACCAGTATACTGGGGGCTTTTTATAACTACTTTCGTTTTTTGGGTAGGGATAAGTCATGCTGGAATTATGATATCTGCAATTTTAAGACTTACTCAGGCAGAATGGAGAAGGCCTGTTACAAGGGCGGCTGAATTATTAACTGTATTCTCTCTATTAACAGCATTATTCTTTCCTCTAATGCATGCTGGGAGGCCTTGGAGAATTGCATACTGGCTGATACCTTATGATTGGGCTAGAGGAATCTGGCCGAATGTAAGGTCACCACTTTTTTGGGACCCTATTGCAATAGGAACTTATCTAACAGGAAGTACATTATTCTTATTCGTTGCTTTAATACCAGACTTAGCTATATTAAGAGATAGAACTACTGGAATTAAAAAAACTATATATTCAATGCTTGCCCTTGGTTGGAGAGGAAACCCAAGGCAATGGCAATTGCAAGTTGTGGCAGGTATATTATTATCAGCCCTAATGTTACCGATTTTCGTTTCTGTTCACTCAATTGTAAGTTGGGATTTTGCTGTTACACCTGCAGTTGAAGGTTGGCATTCAACTATTTTTGCGCCTTATTTTGTAATAGGTGCTGTTCATTCAGGAGTTTCTGCTGTAGTTACTATGATGTGCTTGATGAGATGGCTTTGGAAGTGGAACAATTATATAAGACCTGAACATTTCGATGCTTTGGCTAGACTTTTAATAATAGTTGCAACCGCGTGGCTAGCTTTCACATTCCTAGAATTAATATTTTCACTTTATGGAAGAGATGCCCCTGAAATTGCCTTAAGAGAACTTCAAATATTTACATGGCCGTGGAATTTAATATTCATAACATTTCTATTAACTGGATATGTTATACCTGTTGGTTGTTGGCTATTTAAGAGTTGCAGAAACAATATCGCAATAATGTTTTGGACATCTATATTAGTTAATGTTGGAATGTGGCTTGAGAGATTTTTAATAATAGTTCCAGGCTTAGCTAGAAAACAAGTATTCGTATACACATGGGAGGGATATTGGCCAAGTCCTGTTGAGTGGGTAATCTTGGTTTGGTCTTTTGCATGGGTTTCGTTTTTAATGCTTTTATTTGCTAGATTCTTTCCATTAGTGCCATTATTTGAGGCTAAGGAAAGTCAGGTATTTACTACTGAAATGAAAGTAGGGAGGGCTACCGTCCCTATGGTAATTAGAGAATGAAGGAGAAATTACTATGTCAAAAATAAGTATTTTAGGTTTATATGATAACCCAGATGCGGCTGCAGATGCTTTAGACGCGCTGAGTGAGGCAGGATTTGACTCAAATAACTTTGATGTCTTAACAGGAACGCCATACCCAGAGGGTGCTTTTGGTGAGCATGTTCCTCAACATAGGTTATTCAGATTCCCGTTGTTTGGGGCTATAGTTGGCCTTACAGCAAGTGTATTTCTAACTTCAACTACCCAAATCGTATACCCCTTAATTACCGGAGGAAAGCCCATATTATCTATTTTTGCAATGCTAGTGATTATGTATGAAATGACAATGTTGTCAGCTGTAATTACCACTGTTATAGGTATTTTGTTTGAATCGAGACTGCCGAATATCTCTATGAATGTATATGACACGAGGATAACTGAGGGACTGATAGGAGTTTCTTTGGTATGTACAAGTGATAAAAAAGAGACTGCAGAAAGAGCACTTAATGGAGCTGGAGCGATGGAGATAAAGTCATCGGGAAAATAAATTGAAAAAAATAACAAAAAAATTTAATAAGATACATTTATCTTTTTTGATAATATTTTCTTTGTCTTTATTGGCCCCTACATGTCAAAGTGGAATTACACAAAGAGGGACATATCCAATAGAAATTTTTTCAGAAATGCATTATTCACAAGCTTACAGAAACCAAGAAGTCCCTAGGCTAGATCCTGTAGCAGCAGCAGAACCATTTGTTACCCCAAATGAGAGGATAAATGATTCTCAATCAGTTTTAAATATGGATTCTAATTTTGTATATAATACTCAAATTGGAGCAGAGATATATAGAGTAAATTGCTCTTTCTGTCATGGGATAAATGGGATGGGAGACGGAACTGCCGCACCTCATATATCTTCGGAAGATAGTTTCTATGCAACAACCCCATCTGAAGAGGTTCCAGGGTCAGGAATGGGTCCATATAAGGCTGTCCCAGCACTACACGATTTAGCAGAGAGGCTACAAGGAAAAGACAAAGCTATAAATAGGCTAAATTACATGTTGAAGATGGAGGCAGGGTCTATTGCATTAGGTCCTATGCCAAGTTTTTTGTGGGTATTTACAGAAGAGCAAAGAAATCAAGTAATTAGTTATATAGTTGATGAAGAAAATGGGCTTCCTGCCGGCTCAAATTAATCATAATAATTAATATATCATCCATAAATGAGCAAAATAAAATTAGATATATTAAAAATTTTTATATTAATTAATTCTTTTTCAATTATTTTTGTATCTTGCATCTCTAATAATATTGATAATAACAACAGAGAATATGATCTTTATTCACAGATAATGTGCCCTGTCTGCGATGGGCAAACAATTGCAGAATCACAAGCTTCAATATCAAATGACATGAAAAAAATGATTACTTCTCAAATTTCAGAAGGTAAAACAGATAAAGAAATACTAAATTATTTCAAAGAAAGGTATGGGCAAGAAATAATTTCAAATCCTTCCTACAGCGGATTCAATATAACTGTATGGATAGCCCCAGTATTAATAATATTAGGTTCTTTATTATTATTAATATATTCATTGAGAAAAAATATGCATAAGGCTAAATTATGACTATTTCTGATTTGGGATTTACTTTACTCATACTAACTATGAATTTATGTTTATATTCTGTTATTGGTTCTTTAATTGGAGTTAAAATTTCAAGCAAAACTCTACTCAGGAGTGCAAAAAATGCAAATTATTGCACTTTTATAACATTAGCCTTCTCTGTTTCATGTCTTGTTTATGCTTTCGTGACAGGAGACTTTTCAATTAAATATGTGTTTAATCATAGCAGTCTATCTATGGATCCTATTTACACTTGGGTAGCCCTGTATGCTGGTAATGAAGGTTCCCTGCTATATATTGCTTTAGTTATTTCTATTTCTTCTTTTATAACCTTATTTTTTATTCCGTCAGAATTAAATGAAGCAGAGCCTTACATTATTGCTATTCTTTCTGGTTTCTTATTATTTTTCGTCACTGTAATGATTTTCTTGGCAAATCCATTTGATACCTTTCAAAATATACCTAAAGATGGGAGAGGAATAAATCCTTTATTAGCGCATCCAGGAATGTTTTCTCATCCTCCATTACTGATGGCAGGATTAGCAACTATTATAATTCCTTTTTCTTTGGTGGTAGGAATGGTTTTTACTGGAAAATTTAGAAATGACGGCCTAGATTACATAAGAACCACTTCTCTTATTATATGGGCAATACTAGGAATTGGATTATTACTGGGCTCTTGGTGGGCTTATACTATTCTAGGTTGGGGAGGATACTGGGTATGGGACCCAATAGAAAATGTAGGCTTAATGCCTTGGTTAATAATGACAGCTTTTATTCATTCAATAATTGTTCAGAGAAGAAGAGGAATGTTTAGAGTATGGAACGTGATTCTTATTTTTTTGGCATTTGTATTGGCTCAGTTTGGAATGTTTATCAACCGCGGAGGACCAGTTGTGTCTGTACATTCTTTTGCAGCATCCACTTTAGGGTATATATTCCTAGGATTCATGCTTTTTAGTGCTACATTTTGCTTATTAGTGTTCATTTTGAATAGCCATAAAATCAAAAGTGACAATAATGTTCAATCATTTTTGTCTAGAGAATCTGCATTTCTAATAAACAACTTTTTTTTGGTCGCGATTACTTTTGTAACTCTATGGGGATTAATTTTTCCGCTAATTTCAGAATTATTTGCTGGCGAAACCGTTACAGTTGGAGCCCCATATTATAATTCTGTAAATGGCCCTGTAATATTGGCTTTATTGTTCGTAATGGGTATAGGGCCAAACCTTTCATGGAGGAATACTTCAAAAGAAAACCTAACTACAAATTTGCTTGTCCCATTATCATTGCTATTGATTTCATTTATATTGCTTGCATCCTTCTCTTCTAGGCCTCTTATTTCATCATTATCTATTTCAGTAATAATCCTAGTAGCATCTACAATTCTCATAGAATGGGCAAAAGGATCTTACAGGATTACTAAAGCTGGTACTCCTTGGTTTATGGCTTTAATTAAACTAATTATGAACAATAGAAAAAAATACGGAGGATATGTAGTTCATATATCAATTCTACTTGTGGCTATTGGTGTTATAGGTATAAATTTTTATCAAATTAAGGTAGATAAAGTTTTGTCGGTCGGCGAAGAAGTAAATGTAGGGAAATATATAGTTGAACTAATAGAAATAGATGAAAATGAATATAATGATAGAAGGGAAAAAATAGCTACATTTTTAGTAAAAAATAATGAAAATAAAGTTATAACTACAATGAGCGGCAATAACACTTTTTACCCTTCATTCAATATGGCATCTATACGTGCTGCTATACACAGCAATCCTGTAGAAGATTTATATATAATACCTTCAGATTTTCTCAGTAATACCGACATGAAACTTATTATTAGTATAAATCCATTAGTATGGTGGATGTGGTTAGGAGGTCCAATATTTATAACAGGGACTCTAATTTCATTATGGCCATATAGAGATAGAAAAGGTTAATATGCTCTACCTAATTCTAATATTGATATTGCTGATCTGCATCATATATGTTGTGTATCCATTTTTGTCTAAATCAAAATATAGAGATCCATTATTAAATGAAATTAATATAAAAATTAGAAAAAAGAGTTTAATTTCAGAATTAGACAGTGAATTAGAAAGTGGCATACTTTCAATTGATTTATATAACCAACTAAAAGATGATGTGGAAAAAATGATGCAATTAGAATTGCAAAATTTAGATCAAGGAGATAATAAAATAGACCCTATAGAAAAAATTATTCAGTTTAGGAAAAATGAAAAAGATAAGTAACTTAATAATTTTATTAGTAGCCCTTATTATATTTCTAAATGACTCTTCAACTTATCTTATTGCAGATCATCTAGATAAATATGATGGAGAAATAAATTTAAAAGGCACTATTATTAATGGAACTAATCCAAATATTATTTATGAATATCAGATAAGTTTGATGTCTACCCAAAATTCATCGACTGAATTAATAGAGATTGACTCTAAAACAACTTCTTCTAATTTTGAATTCTCTAAAATTAATATCGATGAATCATTTACATATTTCCTAATGATTACTCATCAAGAAATCCCAACAATTGTTTTTTTAGAAGAAATTGATGATCAATATGAGGTTGATATTGTTGTGCACGACAGAGCTTTTACTCCTGAAGATATCTCTATAATAGATTATTCGATTATGATCCCACACTTGTCGCCTGAATCAGATGTAATATCTATACTAGGTCTTATATCTTTTGAAAATATCGGAAACAAAACTTTTTATGCGGATTTATCAGATCCCAATCTGTCAGGATTAAATTTATTAAGATTTAGCCTTCCAGAAAATTTTGAAAATCTTTCTGTAGATAGTGATCTTCCGCCTGGTAATGTTATGCAAATACCTACTGGTTTTGCTCTTTCAAATCCAGTTCCACCTGGTCAGCATCAGATACTGTATTCATATTCCATGCCAAGAAATACTACTTCTATAAATTACACGGTCAGGCTTCCATTTGGAGCTAAAAAATTTAAACTTCTAGCTCCAGAAAAGACTGATATAAATAAGAACGAAATTTTAACAAATGAATTAACCGAAGTAGATGAAAAAATATATGAAGTATTAAGTGGCAATAATATAAAAAATGGGGAGATAATAAATATACAGATAAATAAGATAGCAACTCCTACTTTTTACGATAAATTTTTATCATTTACTAAGAAAAATAGCATATCAGTTCTTATCGGCACTTCTTCAGCAACAATACTACTAATACTTATATTCCTATCTATATATAGAAATACTCAAAGAAACTATAAGCATGAAGATGAAGAAAATGAATTAATAGAAAAAATATTAAAACTAGATGAAAGATTTAAAAACAAACAGATTGAACAAGAAGAGTACATAATTTTAAGGAATAGTTATAAAAAAAGAATTAAAGGGAAGATTTGAAAAAAATATTATCAATTATTTCAGCAATAACTATTTTAGGATTTTTTGGCTTATTAATTATATCTACTATTAACTCAGGCGGAAAACAAGGCAGGCCAGGATTAAATGAAATCTCTGGAGAGGTCACAGTTAATTTTAAAAACTATGTACCTATAAAAGGAAAAGATATTTACGGAAAAGAGTTAGCAAAATCAACTAATGATTACGATATGGTTATGATTGATTTTTGGGCATCTTGGTGCCCTCCCTGTATTCAAGAGGCAAGCGTGCTGTCAAGTTCATATGATTATTGGCAAGACAAAAATATAAGGTTTATAGGAATAGCGCTTTGGGATAACGAAACCTCAGTAAAGAAATTTGTTGAAAAGCATGATTTTAAATACGATATAACTCTAGATAAGGACGGAAAATATGCTATCAACTATGGAGTAAAGGCTCTGCCTGAAAAATTTTTTATAAATAGAGACGGAGAAATTGTAAAGAAATATATAGGACCTATAGATAAAGAATCGCTTGATAAAATTATTGATGAAATATTAGAGAAAGAATAAGAAATGTACCTAGATCAATTTAAAATCAAAGATCAATTATGTGAATTTGAAATTGAATTAAACAAAAAATATATTTATGAATATTATTATTCATGTGGAATTAATTCGCACAAATTTGAATATATATTCCCTACTGAGTTAGCTACACTATCTTTAAAATATTTCTTAGAAAAATTTCCTATACCAAATGGTTCAATACACACATCACAAGAAATTGAAATAAATAGCCCTATAGAAATAGGGAGCAAATTAATTTGTAAGGTATTTCTTGACTCTTTTAAAGAAATAAGGGGCAGAGGAATAATTATAGTGAAAACCAATTATATTAGATCAGAAAAAATTCTTGGAAGTGCTAATGCAACATTATTGGTGCCATAATGATTAATGAAGAAGCAAAATTAAGGTCTATAAAAAAAGTAATTACCAAAGAAATGGTATTAAATTATGCTAATGTTTCTGGAGACCACAATCCAATCCACATAGATGAAAACTACGCAAAAAATACAGATTTTGGAGGAACAATTGTGCACGGAATGTTTTTGATATCCTCAATATCAGAAATGTTAATCAATAATGTAGGAGAAAATTGGGCTAAATCAGGTAAGTTAAAGATAAAATTTAGAAATCCATTAAGGGTAGGAGAAGAAATTATTACAGAAGGTAAAATAAGTAAAATTGCAAAAGAGAACAATGGAACTTTAATAACTTGTGAAGTAATGTGTAGTGATAAGGATAAAAAATTACTTATTTCTGGAACTGCGCAATGGAGGAATAATGAAGATAGCTATTGATGGGATGGGAGGCGATACTCCTGAAAATAATGTAGATGGTGCAATAAAAGCCCTAGAAGATTCTGAAATTGAAATACTTCTTGTAGGTGAACCAGAAAAATTAGAAAGATTATTAACTCAGAAAAATTATGATAAAGAGAGATTATCAATAATACCTTCTGAGGGTGCTATTCTAGATACGGAACAACCAGCTATGGCTGTAAAAAGGAAACCAAATGCCTCTATAAATATATGCTCAGGATTAGTAAAAAAAGGAATTGCAAAAGGTTTTATTAGTTCTGGAAATTCAGGTGCAACATTTGCATCTTCTGCAGGTGTTCTAGGAATGTTTGAAGGGTTAACTAAACCATGTGTAGGGGGGCCAGTTTTTGGTTTTTCTCCAGAAACATTGATTCTAGATTTAGGCTTAAATGTTGATCCCACCCCAAAACAACTTATAGATTTTGCAGCCTTAGGAGTTAGTCAGGTAAAAACATTATACGGCGTTAAAAATCCAAATGTAGGATTATTGAGCAATGGATCTGAACCAAATAAAGGTAATAAATTAGTTAAAGAATCGTTTGAATTGTTTGAAAAATCTAGTATAAATTTTTATGGAAACGTGGAAGGTCATGATATTGCTACTGGAAAAGTGAATGTAATAGTTTGTGACGGATTTACTGGAAATATAATTTTGAAAGCTATTGAAGGTATGGGTTATGCAATTAACAAGTTCTTGCAAAAAAATATTACCGACGAAAAATATGAAAACTTAATTAATAAAATTGCAGAGAACACAAATATAATGAGAGAGTTTGGAGGAGGTCCAGTTCTTGGTGTGAATGGAATTGCTATTGTTGCACATGGGGCCTCAAGCTCAACTGCCATTTCTAATGGCATAAATACTATTTCGTGGCTTTCGAAAAAAGATTATATTAATAAATTAAAGCAGGAACTAGAAGAAATAAGGGGTAGTATTAATAATGACTGATCAAAAAAGACATGCACTTATTACTGGAGCTTCTAGAGGAATTGGCGCTGCAATAGCATTAGAATTAGCAAAAGCTGGCCACTCCATAAGTGTTAACTATAATTCGCACCCTGATGATGCTGAAAAAGTTGTAAAAGACTTAATAAATCTTGGTGTTGAAGCAAAAGCAGTTCAAGGAGATGTATCAGATAAAAAATCTGTAAAAGAAATGATGAAAAATGCAACTGATTCATTAGGTTCTATAGATATATTGGTCAATAATGCGGGTATAATTTCTGATAATTTGCTAATGCGAATGAAAGATGAAGAATTTGACAAAGTAGTAGATACAAACCTTAAGGGTACTTACTATTGTTCTAAAGAATGTATTCCGTCCATGGTAAAGCAAAGATGGGGCAGAATAATAAATATAACATCAGTTGTGGGAATAAGAGGTAATATAGGACAAACTAATTACTCTGCATCAAAAGCAGCAATACATGCATTTACTTATTCTTTAGCCAAAGAACTAGCCACTAGAGGTGTAACAGTTAATGCAATAGCGCCTGGATATATTAAAACTGCAACTGTGGATGTATTATCTGAAAAACTTAAGGATCATATTATGACATGGATTCCTATGAAAAGATTTGGAAGTCCAGACGAAATATCTGGAATGGCAGCTTTTATGGCATCAGAGAAAGCAAGGTATATGACTGGAGAAGTTGTAAAAATTGATGGCGGAATGGCAATCTAATTTATTATGAAAAGATTTAAAGATAAATTATCTCTTGTTACTGGAGGTTCAAAAGGAATCGGAAGGGCCATATCATTAGGTTTAGCTAAAGAATCTAGTGATATTTTATTTACATACTTTAGAGATAAAAAAAGTGCCCTTAAAACCAAAGAGGATATAGTCAGTCTAGGCGTAAACTGCGACATTATAAAAATTAACCTTTCTGATATAAGTAGCGTTGAAGATATGGCAGACCTTATAAAAAATAAATATAAGAAGATAGATTTTTTAATCAATAATGCTGCAACTGGAATAAACAAACCCTCGAAAAACCTAACTGAAAAGCATTGGGATTTTGTCATTAATACAAATTCTAAAGCTCCATGGATTATTATTAAAAAATTAAGTGAAATAATGCCAAACGGAAGTTCAATAATAAATATATCAAGTCTAGGTTCAGTAAAAGTACTTTCAAATTATTTTTCTGTAGGAATATCGAAGTCGGCACTTGAAAATATTACAAGATATCTATCTATAGAATTGTCTAGTAAAGGAATAAAAGTTAACTCTATATCTCCAGGAATTATAAAGACAGAGGCATTAGACTCTTTTCCGGAAGGTTCTGACGTTAGAAATCCTGAAATCTATCAGACCCCAGCTGGAAAACCATTGGAAGCAGAAAATGTAAGTGATTTAGTAAATTTTTTATGTTCCGAAGAATCTGACATGATTAGAGGACAGAATATTATCATAGATGGCGGGCAATCTTTAATTGTCTAATTAAATATACTCCTCTTAACAACGGCAAGGCAATATGTATCATCTAGGCTAGTAACATCACAACCTTTAGATGAAATTATGATTGAATCCTTTTCATTATCAAGCATCAATAATTTTCGCTGAACTTTATCATAAGTATCAAGCCTAGCTATCACTTCTTGCCCTATATAACAGCCTTTATCAAAATCAATCAAATGAGACATTCCAATTTCTAAGGGATTATACGAATTAATAATTTCCTTTCCACAAATAGGTATCATATTTTTGATTCTAAACGAATTAAATTCACTTTCTTCCATTTCAAAAATATCTTGAGAATTTAGATATGACTCAATAGATTGAATAGACTTTGAATCATTATTGAAAATTAAATTGATAATTTGATGTCTATTAAAAAAAGAAGTTCTTGCTAAAATCAATTCAACATCTTCTACTTTTTTATTAACTATTGCATTTTCCTTTATTTCACCGAATATATTTAAATTATTATCTTTATTGCTACTAAATATTGAAATAATTTTTTTCTCTAAAGGCTCACTGATAGATACATCTTCTTCGAAAGTATATTTATTTATCCAGCTCAAAAGAGCATCGTGATTCAAAGAATTAGAAATCATAAAAGAATACGGTGAAATATTCCATATCGACACCACGTCTATAAATCTACCATTCTCATTTGTAAATATGGAATCAGTTACTAAATTTGTTTGCTCAGGTATGTTATTAGTAGAAAGCCGATTAAATAGATCTATATAATCACTCCCTTTTATTTCAGTAATAACTATGTCATCCTGAAAAATAAAGTGAACACTATCACTCATTTAAACAGAAAATGAAGTACCACACCCACACGACTTTTTTGCATTTGGATTTGAAAAAACAAATCCTTTTCCATTCAATCCGTCAGAAAAATCTAAAGTGGTTCCAGCCAAAAAAATAAAAGATTTTTTTGGTATCCTAACCTCAACTCCATGCTGATTAATTACCTTTTCATCTTCAGCGGGACTATCAATAATCTCAAGATCATAGGTTAACCCCGAACAACCTCCTCCTTTTACTGCTACTTTTAAAGCAAAAGATGCGAGGCCATCTCTTTGAGCAAAATCTTTTACTTTTTCTGCTGCCTTAGGAGTTATTTCAATTGTATTTACAGGTACTTGGTTCATAGTTGTATATAATTTTATTATACATTACTTTATATCTCTATTATTAGTTAAACTATATATACAATAAAAGGTAAATATGGCAAAAATTTATACAAAAAATGGTGATGAAGGGGAAACTAACTTATTTATCGGCGGATCTGTACCTAAAAGCGATATAAGAGTAGAAGCATACGGAACTGTTGATGAAGTTGTTTCAAGTATTGGATTTGCTAAGACACAGTGCAAAAATCAAGAAGTAATAGAAATAATTGAAAAGTTACAGCATTCATTATTTAAAGTTGGAGCCGAACTTTCTATAAAAGAGAATAACAAAGAGGGAAAATCACCTAATGATCTTATTAATACTATTGATATAAAAAATATAAAAGAGGCAGAAGAAATAATTGATGCAACAATTTCTAGAATTAATATAGGAAATGAGTTTATAATGCCAGGTGCTTCGGCTGGATCAGCAGCCTTAGATATATCTAGGACAATTATCAGAAGACTTGAAAGATGTATAGTAAAAGTAGACAAAAAATATGGAATAGAAAATAAAAATATAATTGTCTATATTAATAGATTAAGCGATTTGATATTTGTACTAGCCAGATTAGAAGATAAAGATAAAGATACTAAAAAAATAAGAGGAATAAGAAAGTCAAAAAATGATTAGTAATCCTAAAATTGGAATTATAAATCATAATTTTGCTAATCTGCACAGTGTAAAAAAAGCATT
>MDTE01000719.1_pt1 | contig 17682 bp, 16 predicted proteins | sample 811231 | NCBI WGS metagenome assembly MDTE01 (sample SAMN05326651, study PRJNA326480) | marine metagenome | isolation source: seawater | place: Indian Ocean: Red Sea | collected 2010 | reverse complement strand
TTTTTTATCAAGTCTTGTACTAATATTTTTTGCTTTAATATCTAATTATGGAAATAGAGTTTCAAATAAAAAAATATTAAACTTATTATCTACCTTATCAATTTCTGGTTATGCTATACCAGGAGTAATTCTTGCTATAGCATTTATTACTTTTGTTGCTTGGTTTGATGAGAATATAATCAAGACATTAGGTTTTTTATCTATAAAAAAATTATTTATTGGATCAGTTTTAGGTTTAGTTATAGTTTACTTCATTAGATTCTATTCATTAGCTTTTAATGGAATAAAGTCTGGATACGAAAAAATGAACATCTCAGTTGATGAAAGCGCTTATCTTCTTGGATATACGAAAACAAAAACTTTTTTAAATATTCATATCCCTTATTTGAGAAATTCTTTATTATTTGTAATTATATTGATTTCATTAGAAATAGTTAGAGAATTGCCAATCACATTAATATTAAGACCTTTTAACTTTGAAACATTTGCAACTAGTGCATATATTTCTGCATCTGAGGATTTATTAGAAGCAGCTGCTGTACCTTCGTTATGTTTGATAATTATTGCAAGTTTCTTTATTTTACTTACATCAAAATATATTTTAAGAGAAAAAAGTGAATAATTTTTTTGAAATTAAAAATGCTACTTTTAAAGTTTCTGGTTCAGAGAAAGTAAAAGATGTTTCTTTTTCTATAAAAAATGAAGGAGATATAATATGTTTACTCGGACCATCTGGTATAGGAAAAACCACTATATTAAGATCAATTGCAGGATTAGAAAAAATTTATCAAGGCGAAATAAATCTTAAAGATAAAATTTTATCATCAGCCAATATCCATGTAGAACCTGAAGACAGAAAGATTGCTCTCTCATTTCAAGAAAATAGTTTATTTCCTCATTATACAATTGTTAAAAATATAAATTTATCTTCCAGAAATCAAAATGACAAAAAAATTAATATCAGTGAAATAATTAAAATATTAAATTTAGAAAGTATATTAAACAAATATCCCCATCAAGTAAGTGCTGGCGAAGCTCAAAGGGCATCACTAGCCAGATCTTTAAACTCGAATCCTGATTTATTATTACTAGACGAACCTCTTTCAAATGTTGACCAGAGTTTAAAAGAGGAAATTCAAGTAAAATTAAAACAAATACTTAAAAAACTAAAAATAACAACCATTATAGTTACCCATGATTCATACGAGGCATTTTATTTAGGTGATAAGTGTGGAATAATTTTAGACAAAGAGCTAAAGCAGTTCGACGATCCCTATAATGTTTATCACTTTCCTAATTCTGAGAAAGTAGTGAAATTTTTAAATAGAGGAGTTTTAATACCTGCAAAGGTGACTAGTCCTAAAAGTTTAGAGAATGATGACTTAGGCGTTATAACTGGTAATTTTGTTAAACCATTTGCTATTGGAAAAAAAGTTAAATTACTTTTGCAACCAGAAGATTTACACCATGATGATAAAAGCAATTTAAAATTTGATGTAGTAGATATAAAATTTAGAGGTACAAGCTTCATTTATACTCTTAAAACAGACACTAACAATTTGCTACCAGTTTTTGTACATTCTCATCATTTACATCAACATGAAATTAATGATAAATTTGGAATTAAAAAGCCTATTCACATAGAACATATTGTTTGTTTTTAATTTGAGTGATAAGTAACAAATATGAGTACAGAGATAGACGATAAGGATATTGTCATTACATCTGCTTTTAGAACTCCAATTGGATCAATACTTGGAAGCTTGTCAGATTATACAGCTGTTCAATTAGGAGTAAAGGTAATCAAGAAATGTATAGAGCATTCAAATCTTAAAAGTAATGAAATTGATACAGTATTTATGGGTCAAGTTCTTCAAACTGGAACAGGACAAAACCCAGCAAGACAAACTTTAATTAATTCTGGAATTGATAATTTAAAAACTGCAACTACAATTAATCAAGTTTGTGGCTCAGGTTTAGCAGCTGTAGCATTTGGCTATAATTCTTTAAAGGTAAGTGACTCAGAAGTTGTTATTGCTGGTGGTCAAGAAAGTATGACTAATTCACCTCACTATCAATTAATTAGAAAAGGTGAAAAATACAAAGAAGAACAAATGAAAGATAGTATGCTAGTTGATGGATTAATAGATGTCTATAATCAATACCACATGGGTGTAACAGCAGAAAATGTTGCTGAAAAATATCAAATCACCAGAATGCAACAAGATAAATTTGCATTAAACTCTCAATATAAAGCTGCTGAAGCAATTAAACTCGGAAAATTTAAAGATGAAATTGTTCCAATTAAATTAAGAAATGGAAAAATATTTGATACAGATGAATATCCAAGAACAGAAACTAATATAGAAAAATTATCTACTTTAAAAACAGTATTTAAAAAAGATGGTACAGTAACAGCAGGTAATGCATCGGGACTAAACGATGGAGCAGCTGCTTTGACATTAATGAAATTAAGAAATGCAAAAAATAAAAACTTAGAGCCATTAGCCAGAATTGTTTCTTGGGCACAAACAGGAGTGGATCCGTCAGTTATGGGAACTGGACCAATATCCGCATCAAAAGAAGCATTAAAAAAAGCTAAATGGACTGAGGATCAATTAGACTTAGTAGAGGCAAATGAAGCATTTGCAGCACAAGCAATTTCAGTCAATAAAGAACTTGGTTTAGATCCAAAAAAAGTAAACGTAAATGGTGGTGCCATTGCATTAGGTCATCCAATTGGCGCTTCTGGAGCAAGAGTATTGGTTACTTTGCTGCATGAAATGAAAAAAAGGAAATCAAGAAAAGGCCTTGCAACTCTTTGTATTGGAGGAGGAATGGGAATTGCAATGTGTGTAGAAAATATCTTTTAATTTATTTTAAAGTTTTATAAATGACATTTTTAAGTCTTGGTTTTTTTACTGGATTTAGTTTGATTTTAGCAATTGGAGCTCAAAATATATTTGTGATCGAACAAGGGTTAAAAAAACAATTTATATTTATAGTATGTTTAATTTGCGCTTTGTCAGACTTAATACTTATTTTTATTGGAATATTCCTATTTGAATATTTTAAACATTATTATTCAAATATAATTGAATTAATTTTAAATGCTCTTTTGTTAATTTTTTTAATTTATTTTATTATTGGTAAATTAAATTTTAAATACAAAGAAACTAAACTTAATATCAATGAGAACAAATCTTCTTTAAAAACAGTAATTTTTAAAACACTTGGCTTTACTTATCTTAATCCACATGTTTATTCAGATACAGTATTTTTTTTAGGAAATTTTTCAAAAAATTTTTACATCTCTCATAAATATTTATTTGGAATGGGAGCAGCACTATCATCAATTATATTCTTTTTTTCATTGGGTTATTTGTCAAAATTACTGTCAACGCAGTTAAATAATCAAAAATCCTGGAAGGCAATAAACACTTTTATAATTCTCTTTATGGGGTCTTTAGCTTTATATATTTTGATTGAGATTGTAATTAATTTCAAATCTATGTATTAAAGTTAAAAATATAAATTTTTATGGCAAATATTAAATTTTCAAACATAAGCAAATCTTTTGGAAAAAATAAAGTTATTGATAATTTTAACTTTCAAGGTAAAGAAGATGAATTCTTAGTTTTAGTTGGACCGTCAGGATGTGGTAAATCTACACTTCTTCGAATGATCGCTGGTTTAGAACAAATTGATAAAGGTGAAATACAAATAAATAACGAAATAATAAACGAAATGCATCCATCTAAAAGACATACTGCAATGGTATTTCAATCATATGCTTTGTATCCACATATGAATGTCTATGATAATATGTCATTTGGATTGAAAATTGAGAAAAAAACTAAAGAAGAAATTCATTCAAAAGTCTTAAGCGCTGCCAAGACACTTAAAATTGAAGATCTTTTAGAGAGAAGACCAAAAGAACTATCAGGAGGTCAAAGGCAAAGAGTTGCAATTGGAAGGGCAATAACTAGAAATCCAAAAATATTCTTATTTGATGAACCATTATCAAATCTTGATGCTGCACTTAGAGCAGAAATGAGAGTCGAAATTTCCAGACTTCATAAAAAAATTAAAACAAATATGATTTATGTTACTCACGATCAAGTAGAGGCAATGACTCTTGCAGATAGAATTGTCATTTTGAATAATGGTAATATTGAGCAAGTAGGAACACCGAATGAAATTTATACAGACCCTGACAATATTTTCGTTGCTCAATTTATTGGAACGCCAAAAATGAATATTTTTAAAATTGATGCTCAGAGTGTTATTTCTAATAACAGCATAAAAATTTTAGGAAATATTATTTCATTTAATCAAATAAAATTAGATAGAAAAGATTATTTTGTAGGAATTAGACCAGAACATTTAACATTAGGTGTAAATAATGAATTTAATTTTAGTCCAAAAATTGAATTGATTGAAAATTTAGGAAATGAAAAAATTATATATATGGTTTTTGATGATAATCAATTATGTGCTAAAATTTCCAGCGACGCAGAAATGAGCAAACTATTTAGTTTCGACAAAAAAAACCTTTTGTTATTTAATGAGAATGGTCTAAGAATAAGATATTAATACAACTAAAAATTGTTACCAGATATTCTACTTTATAATCATTCTATTATGAAAATATGTCTCACCTGATATGTCAAAAGATAAAGTTCTATCTATTGAAACTAATTTTCATTTTTTTTAAGATGATCTTTTAAAAAAGAGAGAGGGGAACAATAATGAGTAAAATAATAAAAATATTATCCATCTTAGCACTGTTCATTTCGGGCGCAAGTTATGCGGATATTAAATTTTGGACTACAGAAGTCCAACCTGCAAGAATGGAAAAGCAGATGGAAATGGCTAAATCATTTGAAGCCAAAACAGGAATTAAAGTTGAGGTTATTCCTATTGAAGAAAAAGATTTAGGTACAAGGGCTACAGCTGCGGCTGCGGCTGGTGATTTACCTGACGTGATTTATCATACGCTTCAATATGTATTACCTTGGGCTGAGGCTGGAATATTAGATGTTGATGCAAACAACGATGTTGTCAAAGCACTTGGTAAAAAAACATTTGCTCCTGGAGCTTTGAAGATGGCTAAAAAAGGTTCTAAAATAGCCGCTGTTCCAGTAGATGGATGGACACAAATGGTAGTCTATAGAAAAGACTTATTTGAACAAGCTGGGTTAGAGCCACCAACTAATTATGCGAACATTGAAAAAGCAATAGATGCTTTATCAAGCAATGATATGTTCGGATTTGTTGCAGCTACAAAAACTGACGAAAATTTTATGAGTCAGGTTCTCGAACATGTCTTATTAGCAAATGGTGTGAATATTGTTAAAAAAGGTGGAACTAAAAAACAAGGTAAAGCTTTAAAAAATTCATTAGAATTTTACAAAAAATTAGCTAAAGCAAGTCCATCAGGAGAACTTTATTGGAAACAATCAAGAGAACTTTACTTCGCTGGTAAAACACCAATGATAATATGGTCTCCATTTATAATGGATGAACTTGCTGGTTTAAGAGACTCAGCACCACCAACAATAAATAGTGATCCAACTTCACCTGAATTAGCCTCTAAAACTGGTTTTATAACTAATTTTAGTGGACCAAATAATAAAAAGGGTGCTGCATGGGCAGATATAAGATACTTTGGAATAACAGCTGATGCGGATACTGACGAGGCTAAAAAATTTGTAATGTACTCAATGGACGAAGGTTATACGAGTACTTTATCAATTGCTCCGGAAGGTAAATTTCCGGTCAGAAGAGGAAACTCTAGTGATCCTGAAGCATACACAAAAGCTTGGAGCAAACTTCCAGTAGGAGTTGATAGAAAAGCTCCTTTAACTGATCTCTATTCTGCAGATGTAATAAATAATATTGTTGCAGGACTTGATACAGCAAATAGATGGGGTGTTAAAGAAGGTGAGCTATCAAGAGCATCAAAAATTATCAATGCTCAATTTATAAACAGAATCGCAAGAGAATACATGGACGATCAGATATCTGTGGATGAAGCAGTTGATAAAATAAATGCTGAGTTAGCTAAATTCTAACAATTTAAATTATTAAAAAAAGCGGATAATATATTTTATCCGCTTTTTTTTATGGAACAAAAGTTATCAAAAACAGAGAAGAGAACTGCTTATATATTAACTTTGCCGGCAGTATGCTTGGTTTTTGCAATAATACTTTTTCCAATTTTCGCAAATATTTGGATTAGTTTTAAAGAAGTACAGTTAAAAGATATTAGAATTCCAGAACCGAGAGCAAAAGAAATTATAAAAATACTCCCAGACGAACAAAATAAAATTAAAATATTATATAAATTAAGAAATAGTTCATTACTACAGGAAATTAGAAATGTGGAATTTCAAGACAAATTTCCAAAAAATTTTAAACCTTTAGAATTAGATGATAGATGCGAGTTTAAAAAAAATAAAGTTAAATGCGACTTTGGCAATTGGCCCGCAAAATACAAAGAAAATTTTGAAATAGTTTTTATTATAGGGGATAGTACAAAAATCAATAAAAACGACCTAAAGGCATCAAAACCTAAACTTAAAGGAGACTCAGATAATATTTTATTAAATACTAATTTTACATTTAAGAATTTTAAAAAAGTTATTTTTGAGAATGAATTTACTGATTTGTTACTTACTACATTTTATTATACTTTTTTTGGAACTGTCGGCTCAATCATATTTGGAATATTGACTGCGCAGATGGTGAATCAAAAGTTTTATGGTCGTACATTTATGCGTAGTATTTTATTATTTCCTTACGTTGCGCCTGTTGTAGCTCTAGCGTATACATGGGAACTATTGCTTGATCCAAACAGTGGAACATTGAATAGTTTACTGGTTAATTTTCAAGTTCTTGAGGCACCGATTAATTTATTAGGTCAAAAATACTTAGATATAAACATACTTGGATTTAGTTTTAAGTTGAGACTTGCGCTTACGACAGTAATAATATTTGAAATATGGAGATATTTTCCTTTAGCTTTTTTATTTATATTGGCGCGGCTTCAAGCGATACCAAAAGATTTATATGAGGCTGCCGATGTTGATGGGGCAAGTCCATTTCAAAAATTTTTTAAAATAACTTTGCCACAAATCACAGCAGTAATTTCAATACTCTTCATGATAAGGTTTATTTGGAACTTTAACAAATTTGAGGACGTTTTTTTGTTAACCGGTGGTGCCTCAGGCACAAGAACTTTACCAATTAATGTTTATCAACAAGGTTTTGCAATATCTGATATTGGAATGGGGTCAGCTGTATCAATTGTTATAGTTATACTGTTACTTTTATTTATGTTTGTTTATTTTAAAGCTTTAGGGAAAAGAGTCGATGAAAATTAAAAATCCTCTGATTTATTCGGTAATATCATCTTTTTTCCTATTAAGTTTAATATCTATTTGGAAAATACTAGTTACATTACAAGGTCTTAACTTAGAGAGCTTTAATGCTCAGATTATTTTTTTACTTGGATTTTTATTTTCTTTGATAAATTTTTTATTAAGAGACAGATTAAATTTTATTATTAAATTTTTAATTTTTGCAATTATTTTTGTATTTATTGATGGTTATTTGATACACAAACTACCTATTTGGTATAATTTAGGTGTGGTATTTATTTTATATTTCTTTTTATCTAAAATAAAAAAATATAATTATAAGTTTTTAACGAATGAGCATTCTACCCAATTAATTCTATTTGATTTTTTAACTTTATTTGGAATTGTCCTTTTTTCTTTCGTAATACTTTTTCCTTTCTATATGATGCTTGTAACAAGTTTTAAAACTCAAATTGCTTTGTTAGTAAATCCATTAGACTTTTCAATTAATTTTAATCAAGATATAAAAAATTTATTTAAATCTTATTTTGTAATTTTTAAGTCATATAGTTTTGGTAAATATATATTAACTAGTACTATTGTATCATTGGGTACTGTTTTAATTACCTTAATCTTTGCTATTCCAGCTGCTTACGCAATTGCTAGACTAAATTTCTTTGGTAAAACATTTATGTCGACGTCGATACTAATAATATACATGTTTCCTGCAATTGTTTTGGTAATACCTTTGTATACTGTTTTCAGCCAACTAGGTTTAAGAAATTCTATAAGCGGTTTACTTATAGTATATACAGCTACTACATTGCCTGTAGCAATATATATGCTTCAAGGGTATTTTAAAAGTATACCAAAAGAATTGGAAGAAGCAGCAATTCTCGATAAATTAAGTTGGTTTGGAATAATAATAAAAATAATATTACCTCTCAGTATACCTGCGATTTCATCTGTTGCACTTTATGTGTTTATGATTGCTTGGAATGAATTTTTATTTTCTTTAATGTTTTTAGACAACCCAAATTCATTTACACTTTCAAGAGCAATTCAATATTTAAGCGGTGATGCAGAAACTCCTAGACAATATTTAATGGCAGGATCGGTAATTGTAACATTGCCAGTTCTATTTATATTTGTATATTTTGAAAAATATCTAGTTAGTGGCCTTACAGCAGGAAGTGTAAAAGGCTAGAATTAATGCAAGAATTAATTAAAATTGCAAAAAAAACATTGTTAAATAATAGAAGATCTAACTACACACTTCCTACAAATAATAAACTTTATCCCGCACAATGGAATTGGGACTCAGCTTTCATCGCATTAGGATATTCTCATTTTAATATTAACTTTGCTTTAGATGAAATTAGCACTCTATTAAAAGGGCAATGGAAAGATGGTATGATACCACATATTTTATTTCATGATAAAAATATAAAATATTTTCCTAATCATACAGTTTGGGACTGTGGGAATAAAATTGCATCATCTGGTATAACTCAACCTCCAATAATAGTGAGTATTTTAAAACAAATATTAGATAATCACAAAATTAGTAAAATTCAGGAAAAAAAAATAATAATTATAATTAAAAAATTAAAAAAATATCTCAAATGGTTTATTAAATTTAGAGATCCAAAAAAAAAAGGTTTAATTTCAATATTACATCCATGGGAAAGTGGTTATGATAATTCATCTATTTGGGATGAACCAATGGGTAAAGTAAAGGTAGAAAAGGGATTAAAATATAAAAGAGGAGATATCAAAGTTGTAAATCCAGAACAAAGACCCCTAAATGAAGATTATGATCGATATGTTTCAATAAAGAATCATTTAAAGGCAAACAAATACAACCCGTTTAAACTTTATAGTATTTCAAAATTTAATGTAATTGACGTAGGTTTTAATTCTATTTTTTTGAGAGCTTTAAAAGATATTATAATTTTACTTAAAAGATATAATATAAACTCTTCTGATTTAACCAAATATGCTAAATTATCAGAAATTCAAATCATAAAATTATATGATAGTAAAAAAAATATTTTTTATGCTTATGATGTGAAAAATAAAAAAAAAATTACAGTCCCTTCAATAACAAATTATTTTATTTTATATGCAGATATTAATAATGATTTAATAAATAAAAAAATTATAAAAAATTTAAAAAATTATAATAAAGGAAAAAAATATATTTTTTCATCTATTAAACCAAATCATAAAAGTTTTGAGGAAAAAAGATATTGGCGAGGGCCGATTTGGATTAATTGTAATTGGATAATTTATCAAGGTTTAAAAAACAAAGATAAATCATTTTCAAATTTAATTAGAAATAAAACCATTAATTTATTAAATAAAAAAGGTTTCCACGAGTACTATAATTATAAAAATGGCACCGCTATGGGTGCTTATAATTTCTCTTGGTCTGCAGCTTTATATTTGGATTTAGTTTTAAACAAAAATTAATTAATTTGAAAATCCATATTTTCTTAATCTTACGTCACCAGTCCTAGCATGCGCTTCCATGCCCTCGTATCTTGAAATTCTTGCCGCCGCCGCACCTACTTCCTTTGTAGATTCTTTTGTCATTCTCTGAAAACTAAGTGTTTTAATAAATTTACCAACAAATAGTCCTCCTGTATATTTTCCCGCGCCTTTAGTAGGCAGAATATGGTTTGTGCCTGAACATTTATCTCCGTAAGCTACTGTTGTTTCTTCTCCAACAAAAAGAGATCCATAATTTGTTAGTTTTTCATGAAACCATTTTAAGTTTTCTGTTTGAATTTCTAGATGTTCTGGTGCGTATTCATCACTTACTTTCACCAGTTCTTCATCTGTATCACATAGAATTACTTCACCATAATCTCTCCATGCAGCTTCAGCACTTGTTCTTGGTAATTCAGGCAGATCAGCAATCAATTCTGGAACTCTTTTCATAACATTTTCGGCTAGATCTTTACTTGTTGTAAATAACCAAGCAGGAGAATTATAACCATGTTCTGCTTGCCCAACTAAATCAACTGCAACAATTTCAGGATCAGCATTTCCATCTGCGATTACTGCTATCTCAGTTGGTCCTGCAAATAAATCTATTCCAACTTTGCCGAATAATATTCTTTTTGCCTCTGCTACGAACTGATTGCCTGGACCAACAATTATATCTGCTGGTGGATTCTTAAACAATCCATTTGTCATTGCTGCAATTGCTGGAACACCTCCTAAATTTAGAATTACATCAGCTCCGCACAGATCTGCAGTATAAACAATTGTTGGGTGGGCACCTTCACCTTTTTTTGGAGGGCTACATGCAATTATATTTTTAACACCCGCAACCTTTGCAGTTGTTACACTCATAACTGCTGAAGCAATATGTGCATATCTACCACCAGGAATATAACATCCAGCTGTATTAACTGGCACAAGTTTTTGACCTGCAAATAATCCCTTAGATAATTCTACTTCAAAATCTTGCCCATAATTTTTTAATTGAGCCTCTGCAAATTTCCTTACACGATCAAATGAAAATTGAATATCATCTTTTGTTTTTTGATCTAATTTTTTTTTAATTTCCTCAATTCTTTCATGTGAAACAATTATATCTCCATGATAATCGTCAAATTTTTTTGTTAAATCAATACATCCTTGTTCTTTTGTTATTTCAAGCTCCTTTAACAACTTTTGAACTATCTCAGATGTTTTAGTGTCGTCGCTTGAGGATGTTTTAGGGGATTTTTTTAAATATTGTATAGTCATAAGTTGATAGTTTTATATTACAAATTATAAATTAAACAACTAGTCTAAAGCCACCACTGCAGCTGCAATAGATGCTAATCTTGCTGGAGCATCATCAGACCTACTTGTTATGACTACTGGAACTTTTCCACCAATTACAACACCTGCTGCGCATGCACCCATAAAGTAAATCATCATTTTAACTAGGGAATTACCAGTTTCAACATTTGGAACTAGTAATATATCTGCTTGACCCGCAACATCATTTTTAATGCCTTTTATGTCAGCAGATTTTTTAGATATAGCGTTATCAAAAGCTAAAGGACCAAAAACATCAGCATCAATATTTTCTGATTTGGAAAGTTCAGTTAATTCTTTTGCATCTAAAGTTGTTGGTACACTTTCTATAACTTCTTCAGTAGCAGATAAAATAGCTACTTTTGGTCTTTTAATTCCTATTCTTTTTGAAAAATTTACAACATTTTTTAGTATATGCATTTTAGTTTTCGCATTTGGAGATACATTTAAAGCTCCGTCAGTAATAATAATTGGTTTATCATCTTTTTCTAATGTCATATGCCAAACATGGCTTAGACGAGTTTTATTAATTAATTTATATTGTCTTTTGAGAACCTCTTTCATCAAAATATCAGTATGAATATGTCCCTTTACGATAACTTTTACTTTATCCTCAGATGCTAATTTTGCAGCAATTTCAGCAGTCTTGTTTTCAACAGGTTCGTGAATAACTTCATATTTAGAAATGTCCCAATGCAATTCTTCTGCATATTTTTGAATTTTATCTTTGTCTCCAATAAAAATTGGCTCTATAAGTTTTTCATTTACAGCATCTAGAGCAGCTAACATAGGAAGTGGCTTTCCCGCATTGACTATTGCAGCTTTTATGTCCTTTTTTCCGCTAGCCTTTTCAAGAAGATTTAAAGGACAAACTACTTTTTTATCTGATAACATTGATTTTCTTATATTGGTTTTTAACAATTCTATAAAGGAAATTTAACAATTTTATGATTATATGATATTTTAGATGTTATGGAAATTGTAACAAAAATAGCTCCAATTGCACTTGCATTGATAATGTTGGGTTTGGGATTAGGTTTGACTGTACAAGATTTTACTAGGGTAATAAAAACTCCAAAAGATTTTTTGATTGGACTAATCTCTCAACTAATAATTTTACCAATTGTTGCATTTATACTTATAAAATTTTTAGGAACAAGTCCTGAGATTGCACTTGGTGTTATGATTATCGCTGCCGCACCAGGTGGTATTACATCGAATATCCTGACTAAATTTGCAAATGGAGATGTGGCTTTATCTGTTTCGCTTACAGCTATTATAAGTATTTTAAGTATTATAACAGTGCCGTTAATTGTCTTCACTTCAGCTGATCTGTTAGGAATAAGTTTTGCATCTGAAAATATAAATATTTCTGGAACTGCAATAAAAATGGCATTGGTAGTAGCGGTACCAGTATTAATTGGAATGGCAATTAGAAGATTTGCAGATTCATTTATTTCATCTAGATCATCATTAATTAATAAAATTACTGGGATTTTATTTCTAATAGTCTTTGTTGCAATTTGGATTGAAGAAAGAGAAAATATATTTAATTATCTTGCGCAAGCTGGACTAGTCGTTTTAAATTTAAATATAGTCATGATGGCGATTGCATATTTTCTCGCTAAATCTTTTGCATCTGGTACACGCCAAGTAAAATGTATATCTTTAGAATGCGGTCTTCAGAACGGAACACTTGCAGTTTTTGTTGCCACTGAAATTTCTAATGAAATAATTTATATGATACCAACAGCTGCATATGCATTAATTATGTATATTACAGGTTTTATATTTATTTGGATGTTGAGGAAGTCGTCTTAAAAATTACTTGATTAAATATTCTTGAAGTGAATTCACTGAATTCACTTAAAGCTTTATTTTGTATCTCGTACATTTCATCTTTGTATCTACCCTGGTCACCTGGATGAATTAATTTATTATTATCCATAGTTAAATGTCTATTCTGTATCAAAGTTTTTAATTTTCTTGTAACAGTTGGTCTAGGAATTCCTGTTATATCAGACAGTGACATAGTATTAATTCCTCTAGTTTGAATTTTTTCTAAATTAGAACGCCAAGATGATATGCTTGCGTTAGATAAAGTTTTTTCTGATTTCATTTTGTTTGCCCTGTGAAGCATTGGAATACACCAAATTATAAATTTTTCAGTATCATTATTAAAAAACTTTTTCCAATTGTACAACCAAGTAAAAATAAATTTATAATAATGATGCCACGTAAAAGTTAAATTAGATTTCATTGCATTTGTGATATCTTCTTTTTGAATATCATTAATAATAATATTATTTTTTTTACAAATCTTATAAATAACAAAAAAAACGTTAGATAAGTTTTTCATTGTATTTATTGGCTCGACCATCTTAATTGCAGATTTATCGATAATAAGATGTTTGCCCTTTTTTTTGATTACTCCTGTTTTTTCAAGCTCAGAAACTTTTCTTCTTGCCGTTTCTTTTGGAATCCCGAGTGCCTTCGCAATTTCCACTATATTTATTTTTTCAATATCTAAGTGATCAGATTTATAGAATTTATCGTAACTGACTTTGATAAAGTTTTCTGTATAAAATGTCACAGTCTTTTTGAATAAGTAGGCCAAAATTATGTACTTATCCGCATCATTAAATGCCTTGTATGTCCCAGTGATCCATTCAGCCAAAAAAGACATGTAATCTGGTGCAAAATTTAAATAATTTTCTGAAATTATAATTTTAAGGCTGCTTCTATCAACGCCTGTATTAATATTTGGTGTGTCAGCCATTTCGCCTCAGACCCATTCTGAGCCAATAAGAAAATTTGTCAACCCATTTTGAACATTGGTATTATTAACAACTTAACAAATAAATGATTAAATAATGTTTATAAAAATGAGTACTGAAGCTTTAAATAGATCATCTGTAGTTATTGAGGAGTTACCTAGTAAAATATCTGAAAAAAAAGATATGTCCCCAAAAAAAGTGAACATAGAAGTTCTTAAAAAAAGAGTATTCGAAGAAAAAAAAAGAGAAAGATTTCAGAATAGAGTTTTGATTTGTATGTTTTGTCTTTCTGTAGCAATACTAGGATATATCGTTGTTTAATAAAAAGCATTATAAACCGCTGAATATATTTTTTTTAACTCTGTCAGTTGCTACACTAGCATGGCTAGGCTCAGCCTTTATTTAAATTTAATATATTAATTTCAGAAAGAATATTAGAAGGAATATTTATCTCTTTTTTAGAATTAATTCTAAATCTTTTTACTTTTAACTCTCCAGGATAATATATCTCATTTACCCCAGTTCTTTTTGGTAATTTCTTGATTCTTTTTATATTCTCTTTGATACGTTTTTTGTAATTTTTTACAAATAAATTGGGTTTAAATACTATAAATAAATGTCCAATATTTTGAGGACCAGAAAAATCGTCAAAAGGATCTTTAACTTTTCCACCATGATTTCCACCTGTTAAAACTCCAGATAAAATATCGACCATCCAAGCTAATCCTGATCCTTTAAATCCAGCAATAGGAATTTGCATACCTGACAAAGCTTTTATAGGATTGGTTGTTGGTCTCCCATATTTATCTAAAGCAACTCCCAAAGGAATGGCGCTTCCAATTTTCGCAGCTCTTCTAATTTTTCCTCTATTAATTAAAGTAATAGATGTATCTAAAATAAAAGGAATTTTTGAACCAGTAGGAGCAGCAAAGCAAATTGGATTTGTTCCGAATAAAGTTTTTTTAGCACCATGAGGTGCAACAGCTGGAGGTCCATTCGTAAAGCATAATGCGACTAAACCTTTGTTTGCAGCTTTTTCAGCATAGTAACCGGACAGACCGTAATGTCCACTATTTTTAACTGCTACTAAACCAAACCCAGTTTTTTTTGCATTTTTTATTGCTTGGCTCATTCCTAAACTTGCACCAACAAACCCAATGGCATTATTAGCATCTATACTTGTAATTGAAGATGAAATATTTTTAACTGAGATTTTTGGTTTTGGATTAATAACCTTCTTTTTAAGTCTATTACAATATGAAGCTATTCTGGCAAAACCATGAGAGGGAGCTCCTACTAATTCGGCATTTATTAAAGCATCTGCACAAATTTTAGAATGATTTAAAGATAATTTATGTTGTAAAAAAATTTTTACTATTAAATTTTTTGCAGTTTTAATTTTCACAAATTAGAACCATCTCAACATACCAATAATTCCTGCAGAAGCATAAAATAGCTGCAACAGAAGAATACCGTTATGTTTTCCTATAAAGGCCCAAATTCCTATCAGAATTGCAGATATTAAAAGTAACATAAAACCAAAAAACTCAGCACCAATATTCATTGCAACTAATAATGAATATGCTATTGCGGTTATTACACCTAGCCATTCTAATAATTTTTCTTTTTTCATTATCCTTTTCCTCTCCATGGGATTGTTTTGTCTATTATTTTTCCTATAGTTATATCAAATAATAAACCCAGCATTCCCATTACAAATATTGTTATCCAAATTACTTCATACTGCATATATTTTCGTGCCACGTTTTCAACAAATCCAATTCCGGTAGTACCTGCCAGAAACTCAGCCGCAACTAAAGTACCCCAGCACATGCCAACCGCAACTCTTATTCCAGTTAGAATTTCTGGAAGTGAATTTGGAAAAATTACTTCTCTTAAAATTTGCCATCTAGAAGCACCCAGTGAATGAGCGGCATGTATCTTAGATAATTGCGTACCTGAAGCGCCAGCTCTAGCTGAAATTATCATAATAGATAAAGAGACCATAAAAAGTAAGAAAATCTTTCCAACATTATCAATTCCAAATACAGTTATAACTAAAGGAGCCCATGCCAAAGGTGGAACAGGTCTATATAATTCTACAAGTGGATCAAAAAACCCTTTAGCAAACCTGTTTAGACCCATAAATATTCCAAGAGGTACTCCAAGAACTATCCCAAAAACAAGACCTAAAAATACTCTCAAAAACGAGTCCCAAATATGACCAACAGGTACTGGTATTTTAAATGCTTCAAAGTCGCCTGTAACAATGTCCAAAACTTTGCTTTTAAAATTTGGTTTCACCTGACCATCAGAACTATGAATTGGGTACTTTCCAGGAATAATATCTGCTATCCAATCAGGAAGAATAAAACCTACAATTTTATTTACGCCCATCATTTCATACCAAAGCATTGGCACAAACTTAAATCCAACACTAGGTTTAAGCATATCTGCAAATATTCTAAATGTATCAGATGGTTTTGGTAACCATCTTCCAGGTCCATCCTCAGCGCACGTTGGACCACTACTAACTATTGTTCCTCCAGGAAATAAAAAAGTATCTTTTACTGATATTGAACCTTGTTCTTTCTTTTGGACTTTATCGAAATCTCTAACTGCCTGTTCAAACTCTACTAATGTACTTGGTGGGAATATACTCGCAAATTCAATTCTTCTGTTAAGTTTGCTGATTTCTTTAATAAGTGTTTTTTCTAACTCTTGGTTATCACTAAGTTCACCTCCATATGATTTAATTTCTGACTTAATATCAGCCATAAGAGATTTGTACTGTTGATTATGATTTCTAATCGCAAAAAAGTCATCACTAATTAATCTTAATTCTTCTGCTGCCACATGATATTTCAAGCCTAATTTTGTTTCTGGAAGTGGTGGTATTTCCATTCCAGTTGCACCCCAACCAAGTTGTTTATTTAATCCCTCATTTAATTTTTGCTCATCTTCAAAACTTAAAGGGGGAGGAAAATCATTTGATGGGAAGGCTTGTGTTAAATTATTTATCCTATTGGCTAATTGATCGATCGTATTTTTCGTTTCGTATTCTAAATAATTTTCATTAGTTAGAAGTGGTATAGATAATTTTATTTTATTTAAAATATTTATGTAAATATCTTTATCTTTTTGATTTAAATTTTGATTTGCAGTTATTTCAGATATATAATTTTTAATATTTTCATTTTCTCTATGAATTATAGCTGTACTTTTGTGTTGTCTTTCATCAATCGGAAATAAATATTTCAATGATAGCATTGATTCTCTTACTTTTGCTACCTGGCAAATTTCGTTTGCAGATTTTGGATAAAATGCTTTTGCTATATCCCAAGAATAATAAAGCCAAAGAAATAATAAAAAACTACTTCCTACAACAACCCAATGAATACCACCTTTAGATCTTTCTGGATTTCCAAAAACAGCATCAGACTTTTCAGTTTTTATTAATCTTTGGCCATATAGAATTGCTCCTATAACAGCAAAAATAATTAAAAAGGTTAAAGTAGATATTATCATCCTGCTTCTTTACCCATTATTTCTTCTTCCATATCCCAAATCATTGACAAAATTTCCTCTCTCTTTGAAACAAATTCTTTATCATTTTTAATTTCTCTTAAATCTTGGTTTAGCCCTCTTGATGCAAAGGGGAGGTTATATTCTTTGTGTATTCTCCCTGGTCTTGGAGCCATTACATAAACTCTTTCTCCAAG
>MDTE01118602.1_pt1 | contig 17686 bp, 16 predicted proteins | sample 811231 | NCBI WGS metagenome assembly MDTE01 (sample SAMN05326651, study PRJNA326480) | marine metagenome | isolation source: seawater | place: Indian Ocean: Red Sea | collected 2010 | reverse complement strand
GTTTATCATGGCTCCGGTTGCACTCTTGCCGCTGCTATCGCTGGTTATCTCGCCCATAAACTCAATATGCATGATGCTATTCAACAAGCCCAGAGATTCACATGGGAATCGTTGAGTCATGGCTCGCGAATGGGCTTTGGCCAACACATGCCTAATCGAAGTTATTGGAATAAACAGGACCTTTAACCCTGTTTTTCAATTTACATAAAGAACCATTCCATTGAAAAGCTTAAAAGGAATATACGGAATAACTGATGATGCACTATTGCCTGAATCAAAATTAGATTTTGCAGTAGAAGAAGCTATTAAGTCAGGATGCCGAGTAATTCAGTACCGGAGTAAGATTAAAGATTGGAAAGCTCGTGTTCGTCAGGCAGAATCATTGCGCCTGCTGTGCGAGCAGTATCAAGTCCCATTAATCATTAACGACAACGTAGAACTCTGTAATGAGGTCGATGCAGACGGCGTTCATCTAGGTAAGCAAGACAGCTCATTTGAGCAAGCTCGAGTTCAGCTCAGCGCCGATAAAATTATCGGGATTACTTGTCACGATTCTGTTGTTGCTGCAGTTTCAGCAGAGGAAGCTGGCGCTGACTATGTGGCATTTGGCAGATTTTTCCCCTCAGAGACTAAACCTAATGCAAGCCCTGCTCCTATCGAAGTATTAACAGAAGCTAAGAAAAAATTATCAATTCCAATAGTTGCTATTGGTGGAATCAATGCGGAAAATGGCGCGGCATTAATTGCGGCAGGTGCCGATATGCTCGCTGTTATTAACGCTATGTTTGCAGATGAAAGCGTAGCGCAACGCACCACAGAACTAGTAGCACTATTTAATTAACTAATATAAAGAACGAAGATGAATCGATCCCAATCACAAGCTCTATACGAATCAGCCCTTCAATATATTCCTGGTGGCGTTAATTCTCCCGTTCGAGCATTTAAAGGCGTAGGTGGAAATCCGCTATTTTTCGAAAGCGGTGAAGGAGCCTATTTAATTGATGTAGACGGTAACCGCTACATCGATTACGTCGGTGCCTGGGGGCCACTAATTCTTGGTCATCGCCATGAAAAAGTAATTGCTGCACTTCAGACACAATTAGAAAAAGGCATCGGCTACGGTGCTTCCACCGAAGCAGAAGTGGAAATCGCAAAGAAGATATGCAGTATGGTGCATTCAGTTGAAAAAGTACGTTTGGTTACTTCTGGGACAGAAGCGACGATGAGTGCTATTCGGTTAGCACGTGGTTATACGGGTCGAGACAAAATTGTGAAGTTTGAAGGTTGTTATCATGGGCATGTAGACAGTCTTTTAGTTAAGGCAGGTTCCGGCGCACTTACTTTAGGTGAACCAGACTCTTCTGGTGTTCCTCAAGCCTACTCAGAATTAACCCACGTACTTCCATACAATGATAAGGGCGCGGTGGAAGAGTATTTTAGCGAACACGCTAGCGAAACTGCCTGCGTAATCATCGAGCCAATTGCGGGCAATATGAATTGTATTCCTCCGATTCCAGATTATTTGGACTTATTAAGAGAAAAATGTACCGATTCTGGAGCGCTTCTCATATTTGATGAAGTTATGACAGGGTTTCGAGTTGCACCTGGCGGAGTGCAGCAAATAACCGGAGTTCTGCCAGACATCACCACTTTAGGAAAAGTAATTGGGGGTGGGCTCCCAATCGGTGCATTCGGCGGCAAGAAAGAAATCATGGAGCAGATCGCTCCAAGCGGTAGCGTATACCAAGCAGGCACACTTTCTGGCAGTCCCTTAGCTGTGGCCGCAGGATTAGCAATGCTAGAAACCATTAGCGAACCCAATTTCTATAATGAATTGCAGCTAAAAGCTAGAACTTTAGTGGAAGGTTTGAAAGAGCGAGCCAAAGCAGCAGACGTTCCGTTTACGACGAATCAAGTTGGCGGAATGTTTGGGTGCTTTTTCAGTGAAGAGGAAAAAATCACCACTTTCGAACAAGTGATGGCCTGCAATATGGAACATTTTCAAATTTACTTTCACTCTATGCTAGAAAACGGAGTTTACCTTGCGCCATCGGCCTATGAAGCCGGATTCGTTTCGTCCGCACACGGCGATGAACAAATTGAAAAGACGCTGGACGCTGCAGAGAAAGCATTCGCTGCAATCAAATAAAAAGGAAGAATAAAAGAATGGCGAAATATGATGTATATGGTGTGGGGAATGCACTAGTCGATAAAGAATTCGAAGTTCCTGAAAGTTTCTTTACTGAATACAACATCGAAAAAGGTTTAATGACTTTGGTTAGCCATGAGCAGCAGGAGTACTTAGCGAATTTTCTTAACGAAGCCTACGGTGTTAAAAAACAATCCGGTGGTGGCTCGGCAGGGAACACCATTTATGCCCTTACCCATTTCGGCGGTCGAGCCTTTTATGCCTGTAAAGTGGCAAACGATGAAACAGGCGATTTCTTTCTAGAGCATTTAGAACACCACAATATCGATACTAGTGTTGGTGCTCGAGAAAATGGAACCAGTGGACAATGCTTGGTTATGATCAGCCCAGATGCCGAGCGCACTATGCATACCTATCTTGGGGTATCTGAAACTCTTTCTCTCGAAAATATGGATTTCGAAGCCGCCGGGCAATCAAAGTATATCTATATAGAAGGATATCTTGTTACCTCCCCCACTGCGAAATCCTCCATCATCGATCTGAAAACATTCGCAAAAAAAAACAATATCAAAACGGCGCTGACTTTTTCTGATCCAGCTATGCTGGAATATTTCAAAGACGATGTTAATGATGTATTAGGTGATGGAGTGGATTTGCTATTCTGTAACGAACAAGAAATAAAGTTATGGGCTGGAACCGAGAATCTTTCTGACGCCTGCAAAGCGATGGAACAAAAGGCTGAACAGTTTGCCGTAACTCGCGGCGCCGATGGCGCAGTAGTTTACGATGGAGAAAACTACATGACGATTGACGGACATCCAGTTAAAGCGATAGACACAAACGGCGCTGGTGATATGTTCGCGGGTGCCTTTTTATTTGCCATAACTCAAGGAAAAGATTTCGAAACTGCGGGCAATCTTGCAAGTCGCGCTTCGTCAGAAGTAGTAACGTTATTTGGGCCGAGACTCGATGCCGATCAGCACGAAATTATAGTTAGGGAAGTATTCGCTTAAGCGCGTAGGCCATCTACAAATTTTTTAACACCATCAAACCAAGATGAACGCCGAGGCAGTTGTTTAATTCCTTCCGCTTCGTTTATAACTTTAAACTCTTCCAAAAGTTCTTTCTGTCGATTAGTAAGATTCACTGGGGTTTCAATGACAACACGACACAACAAATCACCAGGGTTTCCCCCACGAATAGGTGTTACTCCTTTGTTGCGCAAGCGAAAGAGCTTGCCGGTTTGTGTTTCCTGAGGAATTTTTAGTTTTACCCGACCGTCTAAAGTAGGAACCTCTAATTCACCACCCATTGCAGCATCGGTAAAACTAATTGGAATCTCGCAATGAAGATCTCTGCCGTCACGCTGAAAGATTTCGTGAGGCTGCACAATTGCTTCAACATATAGGTCACCAGCAGGCCCACCATGAACACCAGCCTGGCCCTCACCAGTTAAACGAATGCGATCACCCGTATCTATACCAGCAGGCACTTTTACGGAGAGTGTTTTAGTCTCTTCGACACTACCGCGACCATGACAGCCATGACAAGGATCTGTAATTTGTTTTCCAGCTCCTTGACAACGCGGGCAAGTTTGCTGAACAGAAAAGAATCCTTTTTGCATACGCACCTGACCATGTCCATTGCACGTTGAGCAATCTACTGCTTGTGTACCGGGCTTTGCTCCGGAGCCATCACAAGTCCCACAACTTACGGTAGTGGGAATTCTGATTTTTACAGTCTTACCTTTAACCGCATCCTCTAGAGTCAGATCAAGGTTGTAGCGAAGATCGGCGCCTTTTCGGACATGACTGCGGGCGCCGCGGCCACCGCCAAATATATCGCCGAAGATGTCTCCGAAAATATCACTGAAATCAGCATAGCCCTGGCTAGTCTGACCCTCTACACCAGCATGGCCGAATTGATCGTAACGTGAACGCTTATCGGAATCAGACAAAACCTCAAAAGCTTCATTTGCTTCTTTGAACTTATCTTCTGCTTCTTTGTTATCGGGATTACGGTCAGGGTGGTTCTTCATCGCGACACGTCGGTAAGCTTTTTTAATATCAGCTTCCGAAGCGTCTCGGGCTACACCCAGTACGTCGTAATAGTCTTTCTTAGACACTTTACTACCCGTTTCCCCTAGTTAATTTTCAATCTCTTATACGCAAAAAACTAAGTCATGCTGATGACTTAGTTTTTCACTCGCTTACTCTAAAGCAGAAGACGTAGAAAAGTTACTGTTTGCTTCTTATTTATCTTCTTCTTTTACTTCTTCGAACTCCGCATCTACCGCGTCGTCATTAGCAGTTGCACCTTCATCCGACGCGTCCGGACCAGGACCAGCTCCTGCTTCAGCTCCTGCAGCCTGTGCTTGTTCTGCGTAAAGCTTCTGGGCCAGAGTCGTAGAAGCATCGGTAAGATCTTTAGTCTTAGCTTCGATTTCAGCAAGATCATCACCCTTAAGCGCTTCTTCCAAAGCAGTTATTGCATTATTGATTGCGTCTTTCTCTTCGTCAGTAGCTTTATCACCAGCCTCTTCTAAGGTCTTCTTAGTCGCATGAACTAATCCATCAGCGGTATTACGCGCCGTGATAATTTCTTCAAACTTCTTGTCATCAGCAGAATGAGCTTCAGCATCTTTAATCATTTGATCGATTTCTTCATCAGACAAACCACTCGACGCTTTGATCACTATCGACTGTTCTTTACCGGTCGCTTTATCTTTAGCGGACACGTTTAAGATACCGTTGGCATCAAGGTCAAAAGCAACTTCAATCTGTGGCATGCCTCGCGGTGCCGGTGGAATATCTGACAAATCAAATCTGCCTAGAGATTTGTTCTGAGCAGCCTGCTTTCGCTCACCTTGTACTACATGAATCGTTACTGCTGTTTGATTGTCATCCGCAGTCGAGAAGACCTGTGTCTTCTTGGTTGGAATAGTCGTATTCTTATCGATCAATGTACTAGCCACCCCACCAAGAGTTTCAATACCTAGTGACAGTGGAGTTACATCTAGCAATAAGACATCGGTAACATCTCCAGAAAGAACCGCTGCTTGTATAGCAGCACCTACTGCAACTGCTTCATCAGGGTTTACATCTTTACGAGATTCTTTGCCAAAGAAATCAGTAACTTTCTGTTGCACCAAAGGCATACGAGTCTGACCACCTACCAGAATAACGTCATCAATCTTTGATACATCAAGGTCAGCGTCTTTGATCGCAATCTTAACTGGCTCGAGTGTTCGGTCGACTAAGTCTTCAACCAAAGATTCAAACTTTGCCCGTGTTAATTTTTGAACCAAGTGCTTAGGTCCAGAAGCATCAGCGGTAATATAAGGCAGGTTAACTTCCGTTTGTTGTGCAGAAGACAATTCGATCTTCGCTTTTTCCGCGGCTTCTTTTAAGCGCTGCAGAGCAAGCGGATCATTGTGTAAATCCATTCCGGACTCTTTCTTGAATTCTTCCGCCAGGTAATCTATTAAACGTAAATCGAAATCTTCACCACCAAGGAAGGTGTCACCATTGGTAGAGAGTACTTCGAAAGTATGCTCGCCATCGGTTTCTGCGATTTCGATAATAGAGATATCAAAAGTACCACCACCGAGGTCGTAAACCGCTACCGTGGAATCACCTGTCTTCTTGTCCATGCCATAGGCAAGGGCAGCAGCAGTCGGTTCGTTAATAATTCGTTTAACATCAAGGCCGGCAATCTTGCCTGCATCTTTGGTTGCTTGACGCTGCGAATCGTTAAAGTAAGCAGGCACGGTAACAACCGCTTCTTTAATTTCTTCACCAAGAAAATCTTCTGCAGTCTTCTTCATCTTCATCAAGACTTGCGCAGAAACTTGAGGCGGGGACATCTTGTCGCCATTTACTTCAACCCAGGCATCACCATTGTCTGCCTTAATAATTTTGTATGGCACCATCTTAATGTCTTTCTGCACGACATCATCGTCGAACTGGCGTCCGATCAATCGCTTGATGGCGAAAAGCGTGTTGTCAGGATTGGTTACAGCCTGGCGTTTAGCCGGCTGTCCAACTAATGTTTCCGCTTCATTGCTGTAGGCAATGATTGAAGGAGTGGTTCGATCGCCTTCTGCATTTTCAATGACTTTGGCTTCACCAGCGTCCATCACTGCGACGCAAGAGTTGGTAGTTCCCAAATCGATACCAATTATCTTACCCATTGTTCATTTCTCCCCTTATTTCTTGATCTGAGAGTGACGTTTGCTCTGCCCTTTGGCCACACTCCCGACCTAATCCTGAATATTGGCCCGATTCCACGTATTTCAAGGCATTCGGGTAAATTTCCATTAAAAATGTATGGTTAATCAATTGCGCTCCAAAACTGCTATTTACAAAACCTTATACTTCCTCGTCAATTTTTGGTGTCGGCCCCTTAGCAACCATAACCATTGCTGGGCGGATTACCCTACCGTGCAGGGTGTATCCTTTCTGCATTACACTTATAACAGTATTTGGCTCGGCATCTGGAGCTTCCTGCATGGACATTGCTTGGTGCAATTGGGGATCGAATGGTTCACCCAATGGATCTACCGACTCTATATCAAATTTGCTGAAACAATCAGTGAAGCTCTTAAGCGTAAGATCGACTCCTTCATAAATCGCTTTTACTGTCTCGTCCTCTTGTTGAGACGCTGCATCTAATGCCCGTTCAAGATTATCCATAACTGATAGTAGTTCGATGCTGAATTTTTCTTGCCCGTATTTATGGGCTTTCTCTATATCCTGTTCTGTGCGCCTGCGCAGGTTTTGCATCTCTGCTTGAACTCGCAGCAAATCGCCTTTGGCTTTTCCTGCCGCTTCTTCCGCATCCTCAAGCCGTTCCAGGGCCTGCTCAAGTGTTAATTCCTGATCTTCACTTGGCATTTCAATTCCATTTTCTTCAGCGAAATCCGAGGCGATATCAACTTCAGTTTCAACCTGAGCTTCCTGCTCTATTTCCTCATTTGCGCCCACTGCATTGTCAGCTTTGGGTTTACTCATACTTCCCTCGGGAATACTTAATATTTTTTATAGGCTTTTCATAGACTTAACGTCTTGCCTCGATTCATCATCGAGAGTATTTTTCTACTTTTCGCAATATGGGGTTGAAGCCCCCTAATTCAAGCTTATGGGGGCGGATTTTTAATAAAATTATTGGGCTGTGTTCGACACGGTGTTCCAATATACTTTGTCCCCATGCTGCACCAACTTTCCATTCAGAATTACGCCACAGTCGACCACCTGGAAATTGAGTTTCAACAAGGCATGTCCGCCATCACCGGCGAGACCGGTGCAGGTAAATCCATCATTCTCGGAGCACTAGGCCTAACCCTCGGCGATAGAGCGGATAAATCTATCGTCCGCGGTGGTGCCACCAAGACTGATATCTGTGCGGAATTCGACACCAGTCGTATCGAAGAAGCTCGGTCTTGGTTAATAGAACATGATCTGGAATCTGAAGATTCATCAATCTGCCTACTACGCCGTGTGGTAAACAAAGACGGCCGCTCTAAAGGCTATATCAATGGCTCAGCGGTAACTATGGCAAACCTGAAAGAGCTGGGAGAAAAGCTGCTAGATATTCATAGCCAACATGAACACCAATCTCTGTTGCAACGATCCACCCATCGAAAACTGCTTGACGAATTTAGCGTCACGAAAAAGTTACGAGACAAATTGGAATCTACGTTCAAACAATGGCAACAAAATCACAAAGAGCTAGAAGCGCTAAGTAATCAATCAGAAGAATATTCTGCACAGACACAATTGTTGTTGTATCAATTAACAGAACTTGATGGATTGAATCTAGGTGAGAATGAAGTTGATTCTTTAGAAAGTGAATTCAAAAAACTAAATAGTGCTGATGAAACCTTAAACGGTATTAGTACAGCATTAGCGATCTGCCAAGAGAACGAAGCGCAGTCTGTGCTTTCACTTATGCATTCCGCTTTGAATGCCCTACGAGAACTGCCAAACAGAGTCGATCGAATCGACTCTATTCTTTCACTACTTGAATCTTCGGAAATTCAATTGAGTGAAGCAGTATCTGATTTACGTTCTTTCCAAGATGAATTCGAGGCAAATCCAGAAAGGTTGGAACAAATTAATGCCAGACTAAGCGAACTTCATGGCATTGCACGAAAACACAAAGTAAAACCTACTCAGCTAATTCAAGTCACTGAAAATTTGCGCAAACAGCTCAGCCGATTTCAAAACTCCGATGAAGAAATTGAAAAACTATCAGTGAATGAGAAACTGTTGAGAGAACAATTTACAACAATTGCTAAAGAAGTGTCTGAGCAACGCAAGAAAGGTGCAAAGAAATTAGCCAAGCAGATAAATAGTCAACTAGAAATGTTAAGTATGCCACACGCGACTTTGGAGGTGAGTCTGCAAGCAAGAGATAGTTTTGAGCCATCTCCTCATGGTCTGGAATCAATTGAATTTCTGGTAAGCACTAACCCAGGCCAAAAAGCGAAACCCTTAATTAGGATAGCCTCCGGTGGTGAGCTCTCACGTATTAGTCTCGCGATTCAAGTAATCACCGCGCAAACCTCCCAGATCCCGAGCCTGGTCTTCGATGAAGTAGATGTTGGAATTGGCGGCGGCGTTGCCAAAGTTGTAGGCGAATTACTGCGCAAACTTGGTAAACGCACTCAGATTCTCTGTGTAACTCATCAGGCACAAGTAGCAGGACAAGGAAACCATCATTTCTTCGTCAGCAAGAGTAGCGAAAAAAATGCAACTCTCACACAGATCACAGAATTGAATGAAGAGGCTGTAATTAAAGAAATAGCGCGTATGCTAGGCGGCGATGATTATAGTGAAGAGTCGCTTGCTCATGCTGAGCAAATGGTGGCTTCGAATTAATCTATTTTTTACTAATCTTCTTCTTTCTGACAGCTTGCACAAATACCGTACAAATACATGCTGTGATCGGTAATCTTAAAGCCGTATTTCTCGGCAATCTTATCCTGCTGTGTCTCAATAATTTCATCAAAGAACTCTTCTACCCGACCACACTTATTACAAACAATGTGATCATGATGATCGACAGACGTTAATTCAAACACAGAATGACCACCTTCGAAATGATGGCGCATGACAAGGCCGGCAGTTTCAAACTGAGTCAAAACGCGATAGACCGTGGCAAGACCAACATCTTCGTCAGCTTCAATAAGTGCCTTATATACATCTTCAGCACTCAAGTGCTTATTTTCGGAACTTTCTAAGATTTGGAGAATCTTTACTCTTGGTAAGGTTACCTTTAATCCTGCTTTACGCAGTTCCTGATTTTCCGTCGACATGTTGTGATCTCAAGTACTGGGGTTAAATCTGGTATCTTAGCTAGCCTTAATTTTAACGTGATAATCCAGAGATAAAAGTTCTTTCAAAGAAAATGTGCAGTTTTCCTGTCCTTTAAGGTAGAGTATTATGCCCCGACCTTAGCTAGGAGGCCAGTAAGCCCCGCTAGAGTATTAAAGGTTACAGAAGAAGTACTATGCAGAAAACATTACTCAAAATCACACTAGCTGGCCTTTGTAGCACGCTCATTACGTGCAATAACATCGGTTCCATGGATTTTCCCGGTGTATACAAAATCTCTATTCCCCAGGGAAATATCATTACGCAAGAAATGGTCGATCAGCTTCGTCCTGGAATGTCGAAAAGGCAGGTCATATTCGTCATGGGAACACCTTTGGTTCGTGACCCATATCATCAAGATCGCTGGGACTATATTTACAGCTTTCAGCCTGGTGGCGGTGAGCGTGGACAGGAAAAGATTACAGTCTTTTTTATCGATGATCAGTTAGTTCGATTTGAAGGAGATTTTGTGCCTACGGCAATCGCCGAAGCGACTGCCGAAGCAGCTAGTCAATCTGACGAAGAAGTTACCAACTAGTTCATCACCTTTCCCACGACTACAATATTATCGCCTTCATTAACAGGCGGTGTGCCAAACAAAATTAGCAGCACTCCGGATGCAGGCGCGCGCACAGTTTCTAGCTCATTGCCGTGATAATCTGTGATCACGCCAAGAGCAGTGCCTTCACTTACATAATCTCCCGTTTTAACTAGAGGGTCGGCATACCAGATTCCATTGTGCTCGCTATAAATTCTTGCTCGATCATTTATGAAAAGTGGATTAGTTGGCAAATAAGGTTCACCGGCTATCATCTCTAGTTCACGCATTACGTTTAAAACACCATCTGTAATAGGGTTAATGTATGAATCATCGATCATACCTAACTCACCTGATTCCACATCCATTGAAGCTACACCACGTTTTACTGCCTGGGCACTGGTGTAAATGGCTTCGTCTAAGGAATCATAATCGCCAGCAAACTGGACGATTGTTTCCAAACCAAATGCAATAGCAATACGTCGAGACTCAGCAATTACTTCTTTCCCGCCTGCTTCCGCATAATAAGCGCTGTAAGAAGGTCGAAGACTTTCGTTAGCATCACCGGAATGAATGTCCAACATGTAATCAGATTTATCGATTATTTCTGTAGTCAGTACATGAGCGACTCTTTCCGTAACAGTTCCTTCAAGATCACCAGGAAAAGATCGATTAAGATTTTTGCGATCCTGTGGGCCAAAATAAATTGTACGACCAGTAAATGCTGGCATGTTTGCGATGTGGACGATAACCAGTGTACCCGCGAGCTCAGTGGGATCAATCAATTCAGACACTTTTTGCATAGACAAAATTGGGGAATATTCCGACCCATGAATCCCCGCTATTAATGAAAGTGTCGGGCCTGGTGAGGAACCGTTGTGAATTGTAATTGGGATTACCGTACCTGGATCATTTTGCATCGCAGGTACTTCGAGAAACCCTCGGTAAGTTTCACCTGCATTTACTTCAATGTCGGCAATATAGAAGACACCGCTATCATTTTGAGCCTTCACATTGATTGAAATGAGCAACATTATCGCCGCACCAACGTAACGCGGCAGCCGTAACTGCCGCGTGAAACGATGTACTACCAAACTATTGAGCCAGTTAAAAATCGAAACGGACTCCTAGCGTCACACCCCGACCTGCTTCAGGTGCATAGTTTTTGAGAAACGAGGTATGGTTTCTGATTTCCTCATCCCTCAAATTGTCGCCTCGAACAAACAGCTTAAGATCGCTATTGCCTACTGAGAGATGGTAGTCAGCATAAACTGAAATCAGTGTATAACCAGGAGTTGCCAATTCTAGCTCACCTACATCGTCTTGTTCTCCATAGCGAGTGATGTGAAGGTGCAGGCTCCAATCGTTTCCAAAATAGCGAAGTTTAGCTCCAGCCTTTGACGGTGCAATTCGCGGAATATTGCCCCCTCTGTCGAATTCAGCATCGACAAGATCTCCAAATACGCTAAATGCTAACGAGCCTTCAGAGGTATCCAATAAATTTAAAGTAACCTCTCCTTCTACTCCTTTGAATGTCGCATCTTTTTGAAAATAGCTGGCAATGTTCTGCCCTTCGTGCGCTTCGCCGGTGAGATCAAGATAAATGAAATCATCGATTTGATTGTAATAAGCACTGAACTCGCCTGTCACAGCACCTGAGTGACGACGATAACCAAACTCCAGATTGTTAGAAGATTCCTCATCCAGAAGTGGATTACCTGTTTCAAGTAATGCTGTCGCAGCATGGAGCACCAAATCTTCATCATCGGCAAATGGGGCGCAAGTTACAGAAGATGTATTTGAAAAGAGTTCTTCTACACTAGGTGCACGTTGCGAGCGCGAGGCGCCAATCAATAAATTGGATTCACCATCAAGGTCGTAGAGAAAACTTCCACTGAAACTTGAAGTATCTCCGTCGTAGTCACAGGAACCATTTGGGTCTACATCATTTTGTTCAAAGCGAAAACCTAATTCTGCTGTCCAAGGACCGTTTAAATAACGTTCTACACCAAAAAATCCCAATGAGCTGATATCGGATTCTGGGATGAATGCTTCTTCTCCGATTGCGCTAAATTCAGATTCCTCAAACTGCAATCCCCAAACACCAGTCCAATCGCCCACAGGTCTATGAGTTAAAGTAAATCGACCATCTAAGCCTTCATTAGAGAAGCGAGTACCAACGTGGCTGTCTCCGTCTTCAAAATATTCGATTTCGCTGTGCTCATAATCAGTTAATCCGAGAGAACCGCGAAAAGACTGAAAAAATCCTTCGTTGAAGTCATAACCTGCACGAAAATCATAACGAGTCTGTTCCATATCGATACGAACGGCTTCAACTTCTTCATGCTCATCTTCGTCGTGATGATCTTCATCCTCATCGTGATGATCTTCATCTTCGTCGTGATGATCTTCATCCTCATCGTGATGATCTTCATCTTCGTCGTGATGATCTTCATCTTCGTCGTGATGATCTTCACCGTGAGCATGGTTGTGAGCACCGGGCGGGAGTCCGTATTCGTTGTTCAATTCACTAACAGAGAACCCAATGAAGCCATTATCTGTCACCCAGGAAAATCCAGCAGTAGCACCATCTGCTTCAGCATCCGAGTTGCCGATAAATCCCCGGGTATTTTCGAACTCTTCGTCATCATGGTCATCATGGTCATCATGGTCATCATCGTGATGGCCTTCTTCCTCGAGATGATGTTCAACTAACTCCTCGAGCTCTTCAACAGAAAACTCATCGATAGCAAAACCCTTAATATCGACATTATCGTTCTCGCGTCTGAAAGCATCTAAGTGAAAGGCAAAATTTCCGGATGACGCATCTAAGCTGATGACGGTTTTATCTTCTTCATTTACTGAGTTTCGAGTTTGTTGAATAGAAAATTGTGTTTCTTCAACTAATTGCTCTGGAATTCGATTATCGATGACATTTACCACCCCACCTATAGCACCGCTGCCGTAAAGCAACGTTGATGGTCCGCGGATTACTTCTATTCGCTCCGCCATTATCGACTCAACACCCTCAGCATGATCGGGGCTTACTTTGGAAGCATCTGTAACTCCTATTCCGTTTTGCAAGACCTTTACCCGATTTCCTGATTGCCCGCGAATAACCGGGTGGCCTACTCCTGTACCGAAAGAGCTATTGGATATGCCAATTTCGTTTCTGAGAGTTTCACCTAGTGAATTTCCGACCTGTTCCCGCAATGCTTCGCCGGAAAGAATACCGATTGGTAATGCTGTTTCGGCTTCCGATTGCTGGAATGCTGACGTCACTACAATTTCTTGAAGCTCGTCCTCTTCATGGGTTTGCGCGGCAACCGGCAGCGAATAAGTAGTTACTGCAGAAAGGCCAACCGTTGATATAACAGTAATAAATTTCTTTGGAGAGACCACTTTTCTCTTCCTCTTAGTATTTTTCAGACAAATTAGTAGATCCAGAACCCTGCAACACATAACAGCAAGCGCCGACGAAGGCACTCACGACACGCAGGATTCCATTAAGACTGAGTCAACTAAACTAGAGGTGGGGCTCGGGAATTGGCAGAAATAGCAGCAGCGGAATGAATCCGATCTGCATATTCCGCTATAGGAGTGGTTCCTGTTTCTAGGTCTAATGATTGGCTGTCTGAGGCGATAACATCTTCATTAGAATTCGCCTTTAAGCAGATCTCACAATCGAATTGTTTCTGTAAGTCACCCTCGTGAGTGTGGGTCAAGCCAGTACCCTGCACGAACACAAGCAAAAAACAAAGCAGCCCACTGAGTGCAACGCTGTGCACTCTATTGGTTTGCTTTTCCTTGTTGAATTGGGGTCTCACCAAAAACATGGGCACGTTTATAAGGGCTCTGTTGTCCGGGGTCAAGCAAAATTCAAATTAAAGCTTCGAGGCGAGGGCCTCGACAGCCGAGATGCCGACTACGTCCTGAGGCTGCAAAAATATGTCATGACGCCTTATACCTGGCAGCGCACTACTTAGGGTTTGCAGGTGCACTTCTTCCTGAGAATGGCGTTCATTAAGGAATTCTCCACTATTTTTAGGAGCCCTTTTATTAACAATCAGACACTCAACCGCAACATTTGCCTGCTGCAACTGTTCGTGCAGCTCGATAGTCTCCAGAACAGGTAGCCTCTCTGCCGCAAGCACAATGACGAAAGAGGTAATATTTCCGTCTTCTATATGTTCCCGCAGGTACTCAAATTTACGGCGTCGCCGCAGCAAAATTCTTCGGATATGGCTCTCTCGTTCCTGTTCTTTCATCGTGGCGCCGCCGATAGTTTTGTCTTCCATGGAAGTGTCCTGACCTAATTCCCTGACAAATTCGGCAAAGCGATCTGCCTTCTCCCTTCTTTTTATAAGTCCTTCCGTCCAGGCAGACATCATTTCCGGTAGGGCCATGAGTCGCGCAGTGTGTCCCGAAGGGGCGGTATCGAACACTATTAGGTCGTATTCATTTTTGGCTTCTTCAACAACATCTGCGATACGTTCCAACAAGGCTGCTTCATGCATCCCAGGAGCATCTCTAGACAAGGCAATATGTTTATCGATTTCCTTGTGAAGATTTACGGGCATGAGTTTGTAAAGTGACTCTGAAATTTCTTTAAGATGAAGTTCAACGGTTTCTTCTGGATCAAGCTCTAATGCATCCAATCCGGCAGTAATTCGAACCGGCTTGGGCCCAATCGTACGATCAAAAAGATGACCAAGATTATGAGCCGGATCAGTAGAAACAAGGAGAATTTTTCCACCAGCATTTGCGCAGGCGATTGCAGTAGCTGACGAAACAGTGGTTTTTCCTACACCACCTTTACCACCAAAGAAGAGAATCTTTTTAGATTGCGCGAGTTCTAGCAACACCCGATGTGATCCAGGGGTGATCGTTCCATGCCCATACGTTTATGCCATTCATGAAACCGATCGTAGACTAGTGGTAATAATTCAAGCGTGTAGTAAGAAGCAGGATTGGGTAATCCCATACTTTCAGCAAAAACAAGCATCATAAACAAATCATCTTCGTCACGTTGAGCGCGAGCGAAAGAACGCCGATAGGGGCTAACATAGTAATCGTATAACCCTTTCTCCAAGCGCTTTAAAAAAGACTCTTTTTCTTTTTTAGTCATATCTTAATTATGCGTGATGCGAAGAGTTTATTAAAGACAGTTACTTTTTCTTCTCTTATCTTTTGGCTTATTCTCTTCACCGGTATTCATTAACCATACACCTGTTTCGCACGAGTCACTAGGGAATCCACCAAACTGTTTGCTGAAGAGCTAAGTAATTTTTCTGCTGCGAAATCCACGAGTGAAAGATCAAATTCGAATTCCATATGCAAAGAAACTTTGCAGGCGTTTTGAGCTAAAGACTCAAAAGTCCAACGAGAACTAAAATGCTTAAACTTGCCCTCAACTAATTCCATATCAATTGAATAGGGTCGATTTAATCTGTTCCGAGTAGTGAATTCTTGCTTTATTCCCGCCTTCTTTAATACCAGCTTTCCAGTAAGTTCATTCTCTCTCTGTTCGATGACAGTAGCTTCCTTACAGCCTTGCATATAGCTTGGATACTTCTCAATATCATTTACCAGATCAAACATCTGTTCTGATGAATATTCCACCAGAGCACTACGATATACAGAAGCCATTTAGAAACTATGCGAAATAAATTTGTGAAACAGTGCTAATGAAGACAACTAGAAGAACCACTGGGATTACCGTACCGAGAGCGAAATTGATGTATTTTTCAATGAATGACCCTTCGTAAGTCGGATCGCCGATTACCATTTCAGACTTTAATCCACTGACTTTCCAACGATAAGCACAAAAAATACAAACCGTAAATCCAACAAAAGGCAAAATAGTTTCATAGAACACATCAGAGACCAAATCGAAGAATGATTTAGATACTCCACCGTAACTCGTAAAGTTAGTAAAAAATTCAGATATACCAAGTGACATTGTTGCTGGAACAGCAAACAAAGTAAGCAAACTAGCTTGCAAAATCACTGCTTTCTTTCTGGATAGTTTTAACTCATCGATCCAGCAGGATATTGGAATCTCGATAATCGAAACTAATGAAGTCAAAGCAGCAAAGAAAACCAAGGTAAAGAAAACTATGGCAACGATACTCGCGCCGGTATAACCAACAGCGGCCTGCATCGATAAAAATATTTGCGGCAAGAAACTAAAAATCAATCCAACGCTAGAAGTTGATAGGTCTTCAGTATTGGTATTGGGATCAAACGCGAAAATCGCTGGAAGAATAAGTAAGCCAGCAAAGAAGGCAATGCTAGTATCGGCAATAGCGACCATTCTCGTAGACTGAGCAATATTATCTTCACGGCTAAAATAAGATCCGTAAGTAATTAGAATTCCCATTCCTAGCGACAGTGAAAAGAATGCCTGGCTTAACGCGCCATTGACCACCGATAAATCCATCTGGCTGAAATCAGGCACTAAGTAATAACGAATTCCAGCCACTGCCCCATCGAGAGTTAAAACGAAAAGCGTCAGCAGTACTAACATGATGGCCAGCGTCGGCATCAGTACTCGTGCTAATCGTTCAATTCCGCCTTTTACACCACCCAGTAAAATGAAAAAGATAAGAATTAATAAACCAATCAGATAACCGAACAAGGATGGTCTCGCCACAATTTCACCAAAAGCGGATTCTGAAGAAAGCATTTCCAATCCACCGGTGGCAATTTCTTTTATATAGATAACTAACCAGACGGTTATTACTGTGTAAAACACAGCGATCATAAACGGCGTCAAAATCGCAAGCATGCCTGCAAGCCGCCAACCTTTATGCCCACCGGATAACTGAGAAAACGCACCCACCGGGTTACGATTGGTATGACGTCCCATAGAGATCTCCGCCATCATCACCGGATAGCAGATAAAGGCGATAAAGAATAAATAGATAATCAGGAAAGCGGCACCCCCATTTTTGGATGCCATCACTGGAAACGCCACTAAATTCCCAAGGCCTACGGCCGAGCCCGCGGCAGCCAGAATAAAACCTAGTCTCGAGCTGAACTGCCCTCTTTCCCCTGCCATGAAAACCTCTGTAATTTCAGTATTTTATCTAATTTTTTTTGCTTGGCGTCACGGGATTCTATCAACGCCGTTTATTCCACACAACGCCGGAAAAATCGTGGTGTTTTTTATCTTTCAAAGCAATTTCTGGTCTTTTCCAACTTTTAGTCAACTTAAGCGCTATAATCGCCGCCCATGGCCGGGCCCAAAAACACACAACGCAAACCTAAGCCGCCGAAAGTTCCAGACACAACAATCGCACAAAACAAAAAAGTTCGACACGATTACTTTATTGAAGACAGTTTTGAAACTGGAATTGCATTGCAGGGTTGGGAAGTTAAAAGTCTGCGCAAAAAGAAAGTGCAGCTTCTGGATAGCTACGTATTGATAAAAGATGGAGAGGCTTTCTTACTTGGTTGTAATGTCACACCCCTCGATACAACTAATACTCATACCGTCGCCGATCCTACGAGAACAAAAAAATTACTCTTACACAAGAAAGAATTGGCCAAGTTATTTTCTGCCACACAGCAGAAAGGTCACACTTGCGTTTGCACCAAGATGTACTGGAAAGGGCACCT
>MDTE01026138.1_pt1 | contig 17691 bp, 14 predicted proteins | sample 811231 | NCBI WGS metagenome assembly MDTE01 (sample SAMN05326651, study PRJNA326480) | marine metagenome | isolation source: seawater | place: Indian Ocean: Red Sea | collected 2010 | reverse complement strand
TTATATTCCCTTGGTTTTACTTGTTGGCAGTTGCTTGTCAAGTTGGCGAGTCAATCTTTTAACTATGGCATACTTTGATTCTGCTAAATTATTTTTTTCCAATGGATCTTTAGTTAAGTTGTAGAGTTCGATTTTGCCGGTTCCTTTTTCCTTGGAATGAGTGGTGACATTTACTTCATTAGGTAGAATAATTTTCCAGTCTCCATGGATGAGCCATCTGTAGGTTAGGTTGGCTGTTGGGGTATGTATGTCCACGGCATTATGTAGATAGCAAGCGCCATAAGTGAACTTTCTCTCGCTTAGAGCTTCATCGTCCAGTAGATCAATGCCAAGCATCTTTTCGGTGGGATTAAGCCCGCATGCTTTTAAGATGGTCGGGGCTAAGTCAATGCTGTTGGCTAACTCTTGGCGTTCTTCTGGTTTAATCTTGCCAGGCCAGCGAAGCATAATAGGAGTGCGTAATCCTCCATCATACTGTGAGCGTTTGGATCGAGGAGCATAGCGTCCGTTGTCGGCACGTTGAATCCAGCCATTATCGGTTACGTAGATCACTATAGTGTCATTGGTTAGATTTTTTGCGTCAAGATAGTCAAGTAATTCTCCGCAAGTTTCATCAAACCATTCACACATGGCCCAGTAGCGAGCGATGAACTTGGAATCTGTCTGCTGTAAGTATTTATTTAACAGTCGTTTTGGAGGATTGTGAGGTGTATGGGGTAGAAATGGTGCGTACCAAGTAAAAAAGGGTTTTCCATCTCTATTTTCGATGAAATCAAAAATTTCTTTCATTCCTTCTCTGCCAATTTTCAGTCCTTTATCACCATGTCTGCCGCCGCGTTTTGGGTCGCCATGAGTCATTCCATGGGTAAAGCCTCCTCTTGAGTAGTGTCCTTGCCACCATTTTCCTGATTGGTGGCTAATATAGCCTTGTTGGGCAAGGAGGCGAGGTAGTGTGGGGATGTCATCAATGAAAGAAACGCACTCCTGAACCTGACTCTTATATTGTTCACTGTTTTTACCGCCGTTAGGGACAGGCGGTTCATTTCCGGTTATTTTGGTTTGGTGAGGGTAAAGGCCAGTAATTATTGAGGCAAGCGATGGGCAACATAGACTTGTTGGGACATAACCTCGTTTGAAGAGGCGGCTTTCTTTGGATAGTCGGTCTATATTGGGTGTTTTGATTTTTTTGTGCCCCATGAAACTGTAGTCAGTCCATGCTTGGTCGTCTGATATTATAAGGACAATGTTTGGTTGCTTAGTTGCTTGTGCGCTTACTGTAAATAAAAGGGCGGCAACAATAATATAAACAGCACGGTTCATTTGGTAACAATTAAGTAAATTGATAGAAATGTCAAAGCAGGCAGAAAAGGATAAATCTTATTTGCTTTCAATCGATTCATCGGATTCACTGTCCTTGATGTTTTCGCATATAGTTATATTTTGGACTAAGCCTGAAGTTGAGAATTCTGAACAGCGGTTAATTGATGGGTTAAACCGCTATCTTCCAGATATTCCAGGTGTTATCTCGATGCATGTTGGTAAATGTGCCCCGAGTGATCGTCCAGTTGTGGATCAGAGTTATCAGATTGCTTTAAATATTACCTTCAAGAACAAGATTGTTCAGGATGAGTATCAAGTGCATCCGCAGCATGTAGAATTTGTTGAAAAAGTTTTTAAGGAAGTATGTGACAAGGTTGTTGTATATGACTTTGGGGATTTGGAATAAGTGTTCATCTTGTTGGGCTTATTGTTTTTAGATTAATGGATCCATTTGTATACAACTTCATTTTTGGAGGGGTGGTATTTATTTTCGGTATTGTTCTTGCATGGCGGCAAGGCAGTATTGGGTTGAGTTCTAGTGGTATTCGTAATCTGTCCCTTGTGTCGGCTGTCTTTCTTTTTTACTTCTTGCTTCAAGGGTTCCTTCAGTATGAAGCGCCTCTTATGGATAGTGCTAAACCGGCTGAGTATGTTCCTACTCCAAAAAGTCAGGCTGCGGTTGATCCTGAGCAAGGTTATCGAGGATCAACTATTGATTATGCAATAATGATCGGCTACTTCGCGGTCATCGTCCTTTTAGGAATGTTTTTTGGGCGCAAGATGAAGTCTACAGAGGACTTCTTTTTTGGTGGTCGTAAGTTTGCCTGGTGGTTGATTGCCTTTAGTATGATTGCGACAACTATAGGTTCCTATAGCTTCTTGAAATACTCGAGTAAGGGCTTTCAATACGGGCTTTCTAGCACTCAAACTTATAGCAATGATTGGATGTACTTTCCCTTATTGTTGTTTTGTTGGTTGCCGATTCTTTATTTCTCTCGCGTGATGTCTATTCCTGAGTATTTTGGAAAAAGATTCAATTCGAAGGTTAGGTTTTGGGCGACTATTTGCTTGCTGATATATATGGTCGGTTATGTTGGTGTAAATCTTTATACTATGGGTAAAGTCTTACATCATCTGTTAGGCTGGGATGTTTTTATAGGAGCAGTGATTGTTGCGTTGGTTTCGGTTTCATACGTTTCCAGAGGAGGGCAAACTAGTGTTATTATGACTGATTTGTTTCAAGGCGTAATGCTTTTGATAACGGGTTTTTTGATTCTTGGTTTAGGCATTGGTTATCTTGGAGGTTTTGATGTCTTTTGGGAAAACTTGCCTGGTGACTCTCGTAAGGTATTTCATAATTTTAATAGTGATCCGAGTTTTCCAAGTGTTGGGATTTTTTGGCAGGATGGATTAGCTAATTCGATCATGTTCGGCTTTTTGCATCAGGGCACCATAATGCGTTATTTATCAGCCCGCTCATTTAAAGACTGTAAAAAAGCAGTTGTAACACATTTGGTTGTGTTAATGCCATTGGCTGCTTGCGTGGTGGGAGGTGCTGGTTGGTTGGCTAAAGCTTTGGCTAATCATGGAGATCTTCCAGATACTATGGAGGCTAACGATTCATTTTACGCTGCCACGCAGCTTATAAGCCAGCCGGGTATATTTGGACTTATTTTAGCGGCGATGATTGCTGCTTTGATGTCTACTGTAGACACACTTATTACTGCAATTTCTGCAGTTTGGGTGAATGATGTTCATAAGCAGTATATTAAAAAAGATATCACTGACCGACAGGCCCTCACGGTGGCTAGGTTGACTGCTGTTGCTGCGACATTAGTTGGAATCATTATGGTTCCTGTTTTTATGAAATTTGATTCTATTTATGATGCGCATGGAGCTTTCACTGCGGCTGTGACCCCTCCTTTGGTTGTAACTTTTGTTTTTAGTCTTTTCTGGAAGCGTTTCACTGCTGAAGCCGCTTTGGCTACAATGGTAGTCGGGCTATTGGCTGTAGCTGCCTCGTTTTTTATGCCGTCATTAATTACGCCTTTTGCTCATGGTGTGCCGATGGGCGAAGCTGGAGATGGCTTATTTGGCGGTGTGAAACAGTATAAGTTCATGCGTGCATGTTACGGGATATATGTGTGCACGTTAGTGGGAGTAATAGTTACGTTTTTAACTAAACCGGAAACGAAGAAAGACCTAACAGGATTGGTTTGGCAAAAAGGCTACTATCGTTCTCTCAATATTGATTAATTTTAATGGCTAAATCAGCTTATATTAAAAAGAAATTTTACTCGGTTTATCAGGAATTAGACCGCTCCACATATGAGGCTGAGAAGCGGCGGTTGCAGTCAGAACTACTTAAACTTCAACAATGGGCAGTAGATAATAATAAGCGAGTAGCGATTACTTTTGATGGTAGAGATGCAGCTGGCAAAGGGGGTACAATTAAGCGTTTTATTGAGTACTTAATGCCACATTATTTTAGAGTCGTAGAATTGGGTGTTCCTACTAAAAAAGAATCTCGTAATTGGTTTGGTCGCTATAAAAAGAATATGCCAAAGAAAGGTGAAATAGTGTTTTTTGACCGTTCTTGGTATAATCGTGCGCTTATTGAACCTACCATGGGATACTGCACCGAGAGGCAATATCGCTATTTCATGAAGCGTGTATTGAGGTGGGAGGAAAAACTTATTTCTGATGGGCTTATATTAATTAAGTTTTATTTATCTGTAGATCGAGAAACTCAATTATTTCGATTTAAAGAGCGAATCGTTCACCCTCTAAAATATTGGAAATTTTCAAAGAATGACGAAAAAGCTAGAGCCAAATGGGAGGTTTTTACCAAGTATAAGACTCAAATGCTTGAACGTACTTCATCGGAGAAAAGCCCTTGGGTAGTTATCAATGCCAATAATAAAACCTATGCTCGTCTTTCCTGCATGCTCTATACAATTTATCATATTCCCTATGTTCGTAGGCAGAATTTTAAGCCGTTAACAGGTGAGTCATTGCCATCAAAGTATCGAATTGAGATTGATGGAGTTCCGTTTAGTAATCTTAGTTTTAGGCAGTATAGTGTGTTGGATCGATTGAATAAACAGAGATAGTTTGCTTGTTAAATTTTTGCATTAATTAAAGATAATTATTACTTTATTTTTGGTTTTATTATCAGCATGTGAACACCCCAGCATAGTGAGCCGGTTACTAATAATAATAAGGTAATCATACCCCATCCAATGGCTTTAGTTGCACTACTTGCGATAATAGCTGAGATAATGGTGGCGATTAATGTTGGAATGCTTAATGCCAGCCAAGGTGCTGCTGCAAGGAATGCAGCTTTTTTATGCTCTTCTATGGTGATGGTTAGTTTATGTGCGCAATACATCCAAAACACCATTGAGGACATTGCAGAGCAGAAGAAAAGAATCGGAAGTACAGGTAATGAATACTCAAGTTGCATGTTAAGCATCATGACTCCGCCATTAATCAAGCCGAGTATTAAAATGAAAGCGATATTTGCAGTGAATAAATGTACGGGTTTTTGAAGCATCACTAATTTTCTTGGTTAATAACTTTTTCTATATTGGATTTTATAGCTTGGTTCAGTGCGTATGAATCGTTTGTGCGCTTTGTGTATTCGACTAATTGCTTTGTTAGTTTCTGAACGATTGATTTTGATTGAGGGAGATTGAAGTTATTATGCAATTCGTTAGGGTCATTTTTTAAGTCGAATAGCCAAGGCTGGCCAAGTGAAGAATATATAAGTTTGTATCGATCAGTTATAGCTGCCAGCCAAGGTTGACCGTTTGATGTGGAGCGAAGAAATGCTATGTCATTCCAATTGTTTGAATCACCTTTAAATAAGCTTGAAGCGTTTCTTCCTTCAATTCCTTGAGGCGGCTTATCGTCGGTTAAAGATAGAAGTGTTGGCATGAAATCAACGCAACTAAGCGCTTCGTTCACCACTTTTCCTGGGGATATTTTGCCCGGGCAATAGATTAAGAAAGGAATTCTAGATGATCCTTCGTATGGAACGCCTTTATTTAGCCTGCCGTGTTCCCCGCACAAGTCTCCGTGGTCTGATGTGAAGACAATAATAGTGTTTTGAATCTGGTTATTTTTACGAAGTGTTTTCAAGATTTTACCGATGTTGTCGTCGAGACATTTAACCATCCCATAATACTTGGGCATTATTAGTCGTACTGTATCTGCTGTGATTCTTGGGTCGGAGGCAGCCCAGTGTGGAGTTTTAGAACGAGGCTTATTAATTGAAACTGGAATAGGCACCTCTACGTCTTGATACATTGAGCTGTATGGTTCTCTAACAGTATTTGGGCCGTGTGGATCTGGAAAGCTGACCATATAGCAAAACGGTTTTTCTTTGTTCTCGTTAATAAAATCGATTGTCCTGTCTGTTAGCCAATCGGTTGAGAATGTAATCTTGTCAGCTCCATTCAGTTTATAATCAGGTATTCCTCTTTTGTTTTTAGAGCCGATTTGTGGTCCTGATTTGGTAAGTATGAATTTTTTCCAATGACCTCGGTTAAACATAAAGCGGTTGTCAGAAAACCCGAAGTTTCGTTTGGGTTGCCATTGAGGTTTGCCTGTTCCGTCAAGATGCCATTTGCCTGAATAGCCAGTTGAATAGCCTTTTCGACGCAGTACTTCGGCAAACGTAATGATATTATCGTCAAGTGGAATATTGTTGTTTGTCACCGGTGTGTTTTGTGGGTAACGGCCAGTGATTAGCGATGCTCTCGATGGAGAACAAACCGGTGTAGTTGCATAAAAACTTGTAGCTATGGCTCCGTTTTTTGCGATCCAATCGATGTTTGGTGTTTTGACAATCTTGCCGCCATAACAACCAAGTGTTTTGAAATGGTGTTCATCTGTTTGTATGATAAGTACATTATACTGTTTGCCTATTGAAATTGATTGGCATAATACAAACATTGCGAATGTTATAATAAGTTTTTTCATGTAAAATTTTTGTCGCTTTAATAGTTGGAAGGTAATGACTTTGCTTCTAAAGGGTGAATCTCTTAAGGCTAAGGAAATTAATCGAACTTTTTGTTTGGCCGTCTAGGGCAAGCTCGCTCAATATCTTGCCAATTGAGCTGGAAAATTTAAAGCCGTGACCGCTAAAGCCACACGCGAAATGAACGCGGTCGCTCTCTGGGTGCCGGTCGATAATGAAATGGCCGTCTATTGAGTTTGTGTATTTACATACCTTTATATCTTGAACAGGGCCAAGTGCGCCAGGTAGGTATCTGCGAAGTGGTAAAAGGATTTCTTCTTGGTCTTCAGGGAAAACTTTTGATGTAATAGCATCGGGTGGCATAGGTTTGCCCGGGTGATGCCATGCAACTTTTAGTCCGCAGCCTTCTTCAGCGTCGTTACTCATTGGAAAGCCATAATAGATTCCATGTAAATTGTTGTCGCCAACTGGGTCAATATTCCATACAGGAAAGTCTCCTCGTCTGAATTGTTTTGGTTGATTTGGTTTCACCCAGCCTAGTACTTGTCTTGTAACCGATAGTTTTAGTTTTATTAGATTAAGCAAATTTTCAGACCAAGCGCCTGCACTGATTATAAGTTGATCTGCAAAATATTTCTTAGATTCAGTTTCAACAACAATGCTATTGGTGTCTTTTGACCATCTAAGAACTGGCTGCTCAGTGATTATGGATGCCCCGTTATGTTTGGCTTGTTCCGTGTAGGTTTTGACGGCGAGTTCGGATAGAAGATAACCTCCTTCTGGCTCGAATGCTCCCACCATTTCTTCTGGAAGAATGAATTGTGGGAATTGTTTGCTTAGATCATTATGGGTTAATTTAGAGTAAGGCAAATTATGTTTTTGTGATGCCAACTCAACTCCTCTAATTGCATTTCCTTCCGGGAAGCCCATGTAAAGTACACCGGTTTTATGCAGCAATATTTCATCCGATTCATTTTGGATTTCTTCCCAGAGTTGATAAGAGTCTTTGAGGATGGGGACATAATCTGGATGTTCTTGGTATGTTAATCTTATTACTCGAGTGTTGCCGTTGTAGGATGAATTAGTGTTTGGTATTTGCTGGCTGTCTAGTCCTAAAACTTTAGCACCACGCTTAGCTAAATAATAACATGCCGATGCGCCCATTGAGCCGACACCTATCACGATTACATCGTATTTATTTTCCACGGTTTACTTGGGCTGGTTTTTGAGGAGAAAATCTACAATAGGCTTTGGGTCTTTCAGACTGTGAGGATGATGACCAACATTTTTCTTGCGAATTATTTCAATTTTACCTCCTAATTTACGATATCGAGATTGGATGATATCACTGTTCTCAGAAACCGGGACAATGCGATCAGCATCGCCAACAACATGTAATATTGGGATTTTAGCTTCTGCTATGGGTTTTAATTGGTCGATTGGATTGCCTTTGAAAATCATCGCTTCTTTTTCGGTTAACCCGTATGCCGAGAGGCATTGTCTCCATGCTTTTATGCTTCCTTTTCCAAATCCTTTCCCTCCGGGCCAACTTTTAATATCGCACACAGGAGCATCCCCGTAGATGGCTGCAACCTTGCTTGGGTTTGCGCTAGCCCAATTGTAAATAATCAGTCCGCCTCTGCTCATTCCTTCGAGAGAAGCTTTGTTGTTGAACCCATGTGTTTTGGTTAAGTATTCGTGGAAACTATTCCATCGTTCGATAGCCTTTGAGTTTCCAAATAGTCCGCCGACTTCACAGTATGCCACATGCCAGCCTTTTTTTAATAGGGATAGGTCTGTTTGAGGTTCGTGACCCCAAAATCTAGCACGCCAAATCCAAGGTTTACCTTTGGCGGCTGATTTCGGGATGACTACACGACATGATGATTCTCCTAATTTAAAATTAAAACTTTTATAGCCATTCCAGTTGGATTGCTTTCCTGGGAATGGCTTTGCTTGTCCGGATATAAGGAGTAACAAGGAAGTATATGTAATTAGAATGCTTTTGATTCTCATTTTATTTCCGTTTATCGACGAACTCAACTTGTGTGTTATGTCTGGCTAAATCAAGTAATTGTAACGGTGTCGCAAAACGGGAAATATTCAAGTAATCTGGTTGTTCCCTGTCTGTTGTCGGGTAGTTAAGGAGGTTGATTTTATCAATACCTTTATGAAAAATTGAAGATATTGTTACAAGGCTTGCTGTGTGTCCGTACCCCCATAGTTCAACCGGGACTTTTTTATATTGATCAAAGCTTCGAATAGCTCGAATACATTGAATGAGATCAAAGGCTTGCTGCCCTGCAAGGGTTTGGCCAAGCAACATGAATCGACGTCTCATCTGTATAATGTGACGTTTGTCTTCTGTCAGCTTTGTTAAACCTATGCCTCGTGGCATGAATGTTATGAGGACTTCTGAATGATCACGAACATGATTAATTTTTTTATCAAACTTATCAGTAATTTGAATGTTTTTATCTATATTGGTAATTGCTAATTCGTCGCGCCATTGTTCTCCCAAGACTTGTTGGCCCGCAATTAGATTGTTTTTCCATTCTTCCTCGTTGAGTACTTCTATGTGAATAGTTTTAGGTCTAACAAGTTTGTGCTTTTTGGTGATGTACATTCTTAGTGCTATATGTTTTTGGCTTTCAAAATCATATGCTTCAAATTCAACTCCATTATATATCAAGCTCCAAGCCTTCTTTAATGAGATATTAGGATTATTTTTTGGCCATCCGTTAAATGTTTTTTTGCGAATTGTACTCACCACTTTCTGAGTTTTTTTGGATGAGCTGGTAGCAATGCGTGGGAAATGATTATGAATTGTAGTAGTGAGTTGGTCTTTTGGGTTGGATTCAAAGACCTTGAGTTCTTTCGGGGTGAAAAGTTTTGTAGCAGTTTGACTGATTAATACACTTTCCCCTTTGAGATGTTTATTAAACCAGTTGAATGCAGGTATTCGAAGTTCCTGCGAATCTGAATGCCCGCCTGGTAAAATTGCCAAACCGAGATTCTCAGTCTTGTTATGCAATTTGTATATCCGTTGAATTTTGGAGTGTAACCTAGTAACGCCGTCTAGTGGGAATATACTATCTCGGTCGGTGTTTAGAATGAGTAGAGGGCGAGGGGCAATGAGTGCTGCGATTTGAGCGAAGTCCCAGCCGTAGGTGTTAATGTGAAACATGCAATCGCAATGTCCTTCTACCACGCCGTCAACTACGTGGTTCTTTAGATCTGTAATCCCAGCAACTGGTGCGGCAACTTTGATTCGCTCGTCGAGTGTGGCTATCCACCATGAATATGCTCCTCCGCCACTTCTACCTGTTACTCCAATGCGAGAATTATCAACAAAATCGAGAGACTCAAGCAGATCAATAGCGCGAATGCCGTTCCAAGCTTCTACGCCTGCAGGAGTGTAGCCGCGGGAGTTCCACCACCACATGTCATGCCTGTAGGTCCCATGGTGAACTCCTTCGAGTTCTCCGAGTTGAATTGTATCGATTACTAGACATACATATCCGTTTCGGGCAAACCAGGCGCCGTGATGTTGATAGTGTGTCTTATTACCGTAATCTATGCCGTCAATTTTCACTCGACCGTGTCCGCATACGTAAAGAATAGCTGGAGCTTTTCGATTTAGATTTTTTGGGATGTAAAGATTTCCTGTTACATAAAGTTTAGGGCTAGATTGGTAGTGCAGTTTTTGAACCTTGAATTCCTTATGATTAACGGTGCCAGTAATTTTAATATTCAAAGGTGTTCGCTCTGGGAACGGATCCAGTCCCAGCATTTCTCGTAGTTGTTTTCGGTATGTTGATTTTTTTGTGGTCCAGTCTTCAAGGGTATTTATCTCGGATAGATCTGCTTGGGATAGTCGTTTGGTTTCGCTTATAAAGTATTTCGCAAACATGAGATCGCCGGGGGTCTCTAATTTAACTGCATGCGTGTTTAGCCACATGAATGTTAATAATATCAGGCAATAAATATGTTTCATTTTAGTTTGAATTTGTTTGGGAAACACTAGCGTGTAATTGGGATCAGACAAAGGTAATTGCTTTGTTTCTCTGTCTCGCCGTCGTTGTTTCTAAGCGTTATAGTGCTCTGAGGAAGCGCTTGTCTATGAATGATAGGGAAAATGAAGCTTTTATAAGTGTCTGTGTTTATACGACTCCATCTGCTGAGGAGTTAGTATCAGTTTTAATTGAATCAATATTTGAAACCTCTGCTTCTGTTTGGTCGGATACTGCCAAAAATGAAAGTAAAGTAACCGTTTATTTGGAACGCGAAGAAATATCTGATGCTGAAAAAGAAATATTGAATGAAGGACTTAATTTCATTCGTCAATCTGACTGTGATGTAGGTAAAGGAGAATGGCAATTATTGCCTGTTAAGCGTGAAGATTGGTCTGAGTCATGGAAAAGGCATTTTCATCCAATAGAGGTAAGTTCTAAATTGTTGGTGAAGCCTGACTGGGAGGAAATTCAGACAAAGCCAGATCAGGCTGTTGTAACATTAAACCCGGGGTTGAGTTTTGGGACAGGACATCATCCCACTACATTATTTTGTTTAAAACAGATTGATGAACATGCTCCTGAAAGTGAATCGAGGTCTTTTTTAGATGCAGGTTCTGGTTCTGGTATATTAGCTATATCAGCTGCGAAATTGGGGTACTCGCCAATTGAGGCCTGGGACTTTGATCCGCAGGCTGTTCATGTTGCTGCGGAGAATGCTGAACAAAACAATTTGGCAAAAGAGTTAATGTTCCATGTAAGAGATCTTACTCAAATGTCATTAGGCGGACGGCAATTTGATATTATATGTGCCAATTTAATATATGATTTATTAATTGCGGAATGTGAAAAACTAAAATCGTGGACCGCCCCCGGTGGCCGTCTTATTTTAGCTGGTATTTTAATGGATCAATTCTCGCTTGTTAGGGAAGCTTATTGTGGGCTAGGAATGGAAATGGTAGATGTTGAACCTGTGGGAGAGTGGTGTTCTGGAGTTTTTGTTTCAAAATAACACAGATTGTAATCATTTAAGTGATTATGATTTGGTTAGTTCATTAACCTCCGTGTATGTTTTAGTAAGTTTGTCTACTATTTCACTAGTAATAGTTATGCCGCTTTCTCGGAGTGCTAATATTGTTGAGCCTAAAACTGTTGGTAGTTTCGGTTGGCTAAGCATGATTTGGAACTTATCTCGTAAGGATTTCTCGAATGCTTTTTGTGCATGGTGATTATAGGTAAGAACCCCACCTGAAAAAAATATTGGCAATGGAGAAATGTCTAATTTGGATTTCTTGATTGCTTTTATTGTTAGGTTGGCAACTTCATTACCGGCTTCTTCACAGATATTTTTGTAGACTTTATCTTTTCCTCCTAAAGCTTTGTCTATTCTTGCAGCAAGCATTGCAAATTTGTCTCTTGTGAATTCAGGGTGATATATTAACGGCACAATCCCTTGAATGTTTTTAATTTCATACCATTCGCAAAGAGTAGGTGTGATAGCTGTCTCTTCTCCGGTATTCTCAAAATCAGCAATTGCTGCCCGGATGGCTTTGACTGCAATCCAATAAGCGCTTCCTTTATCTTCAAGTAATGGTCCCCATCCACCGAGATGTGTGAATTCAGATTCAAGGTTGCCGACAATGACGCTGGTCCCCGTTCCGCAAATAACAAGTACACCGGGCTTGCCTAAAGTAGCAGCCTGATACCCAGCTACACTGTCTCCTACAAGTCGTGTTTGTTTCCATGGATAAATTTTTCCACAAAGCTTTTCTTTTTGATCAACAGTGGCTTCATTAAAGATACCAGCTGCAGAAACTGTATATTGAATAATTTCGTTGGAGAAGGGGAGTTGTAGTTCTAATGCTCGAACCAGCTCATTCATGCGGCGTCTTACTTCTTTTTGGTAAGAGCCTGTAAAATTCATTGACGAAGAATGAGTAACGGCTAGAACCCGGCCATCCATTGTTGCGGCGACGCCGTGGCTATATGTAGCTCCGCCATCAATACCAATCACCAATTTTAGGGGATCATCCATTCCTTTTGTTAACTAGAACGTATATTTGAGCAATGGTTAGGATAGTCATAAGGCTTTAGCAAGCCGTCCTAGGGGCATTTTGCATGAGGTTTGATTATTAGTCAGTGATAAAAAGATGATTAAATGCTTGGATCAAAGCTTAGCATCATGTAGCCATTTGCCCCTCTTTTGGCATGTGGGTCTTAGTATAATTGGATTTGCTGGCTTTAACTTTGACTAAAGCATGGTTACAATTTTGGCCTTTTGGGGAACTAATCACTATTAATTTATTTTTTCTGTGGCTGCTCGAGATGATTACTTGGTAGATACACTCACTGAAATGGGTGTTGTGACGGACGAGGAAATGAACCTTGCCCAAGATGAGTCTATGTCTAGCGGGGAAGGAGTAGTAGATACATTATTGGCTAAAGGTGTGATTATGCCAGTTCAGGTATCTCAGGCTAAAGCTGCTCAATTTGGAACCGAGTTTGTGGAGCTGAACGAGCAGACGATCGAAGATGATGTGGTTTCTGCTGTTCCTCGTAATATTGCCCATCAGTACAAGGTAGTGCCATTATATATGGATGAGTTTAGTGTGACTGTTGCAATGTCTGACCCTTCAGACTTGGATGCGATAGACAGTCTTGGGCAAGCGTTGAACATGCAAGTTAATGTTAATGTGGCAGATGAGGAGGAGATAGAAGTTGCCCTTAAACAATACTATGGTGCGGCTAAGGACGATAGTGTTAGTAAGCTTATTCAGGATATCACAGAGGGGGAAGTGCAAGTTAGTACTATTGGCGAGGTGTCCATGGCTGATGATGATGATGCTGTAGATGCTGATGCTCCAATAATTAAGTTGGTGAACACATTAATTGTGGAGGCTTTCAGGATGGAAGCTTCTGATATTCATTTGGAACCATTGGCAGATCGTTTTCGTGTTAGGTATCGAATTGATGGTGTTTGTCATGAACAAAAGGCTCCTCCAAAAAAATTGCAGGGGGCTGTGATTAGTCGTTTGAAAATCATGTCCGAAATGGACATCGCCGAAAAACGAATTCCACAGGATGGTCGTATACAAGCCAATGTTGGAGGGAAGACTATCGACTTGCGTGTCAATTGTCTGCCTACTACGCACGGAGAGAGCATAGTCATGCGTCTATTAGATAAAGAATCTTTGAAGCTTGGCTTGGGTCAGCTTGGATTCTTATCTGATGATCAGCAGACATTCGAGAATTTGATTCAACTTCCAGATGGTATTCTGCTTGTTACAGGGCCGACCGGGTCAGGTAAGACGACTACGCTATATTCTTGCCTTAACTACATCAACAAACCGGATCGAAAAATTATAACAGTTGAAGACCCTGTGGAATATCAGTTGGATGGCGTTAATCAGGTGCAGGTTAATACTGCGGTTGATTTAACATTTGCGAATGCCTTGCGGGCTATGTTGCGTCAGGCTCCTAATGTTGTCATGTTGGGTGAAATTCGTGATATAGAGACAGCTTCGATAGCGATTAATGCGTCGCTTACAGGTCATTTGGTGTTTTCAACATTGCATACTAATGACGCACCTTCTGCTGTTGCTCGTTTAATTGACATTGGTGTTAAGCCGTTTTTGATAGCTTCTGCTACTCGATGCTTAATGGCGCAACGTTTAGTTAGAAAGATTTGCCCGCAATGTGAGGCTCCGGCCGAGCCGGTTAGTTCTGAATTGAGTGCTTTGGGTTTAGATATCAATAATATAAAGGATCCGAATTTCAAAGCTGGCAAAGGATGCGCTAAGTGTAACAATACCGGCTACAAAGGTCGTTTTGGTTGTTTTGAGGTTTATGTGATGGAAGATGAAGGGAGGAAGATGATTATAAACAAGGTTACATCTGGTACGCTTCGTGATCATGCCCGTAAGGTGGGAATGAGAACATTGCGAGAAGACGGTGCCCGGAAAGCGGTTGCAGGAATGACGACTCCGACAGAAGTTATGAGGGTGACAGTGGGAGATGAAGCTTAATAAAAGAAAATAGTATGTCGTACGCAATGTCAGATTTGTTGCATCTCATGGTGCAGGAAGGTTCGTCAGATCTACATATAAGGGTTGGGGTTCCACCTGCAATTCGATTGCATGGTATTCTTCAAAAGGTTGATGGGCCAGCGTTGACGAATGAAACAGCTGAGGAACTAATGCGTTCTATAACTTCTGATGAGAGTATTCAGGAGGTGCGGGAGCGCGGTGGGGCTGATTACGCTTTTGCATTTGGAGAGTTAGCTCGTTTTCGTGTTAGTGTTTTTAAAGAGAAGGGGCGTTTTGCAATGGTGTTGCGGCAAATACCGACGACGCTTTTAACCTTTGAGCAGATTGGGTTACCTCCCTCTGTTAAGGAGCTGTTGTACAAGCCGCGTGGAATGGTGCTTGTTACTGGGCCCACTGGATCTGGTAAAAGTACAACTTTGGCATCTATGATTGATATTATTAATATAGAGCGTGATGATGCTCATATTATAACAATCGAAGATCCGATTGAGTTTTATCATAATCACAAGCAGGCAATCATTACTCAGCGCGAAATTCATGTTGATGTGCCCAGTTTTGGAGAATCCTTAAGGCGTGCATTGCGTCAAGATCCAGATGTGATCTTGGTTGGGGAGATGCGTGACTTAGAAACGATTGAGGCTGCTATTACTGCTGCTGAAACTGGTCACTTGGTTTTTGGTACCCTTCATACTACTGGCGCAGCTAAAACAATTGATCGTATTGTTAATGCTTTCCCCACGAATCAGCAGAACACTATACGAATCCAATTATCGACAGTTCTTGAATCTGTGATCTCTCAACTCCTTTGTCCTCGTGCGGATAAGCCTGGTCGCGTTGCGGTGTTTGAAATCATGAATCGTACACCATCGATTGCTGCCCTTATTCGCGATAATAAGACCTATCGTATTAATTCGGACATACAAACTGGCGCCAAGTATGGCATGATTAATTTGGATTCTTATTTACTGGAAAAATATCAAGCTGGGCTGATTTCTGAGGATGAAGTTATTACTAAGGCGCAGGATCCAGGTACAATCATGGATAAATTAAGATCAGTTCAAGCCGGGATGATGGCTGAGGAAGAGGGAGAAGAGTAATGGCTGATTATACCTCAATTCCGCTTTTGGCATTAATTGGTGAGCAGAATATGCTCGATGAATTTCAGTTGGAAGAGGCTGCTGGGGAGGTTGAGTCTAAAGGGGTTACTGCATTTCAATCTTTGGTTGATTTAGGTTATGTTGATGAGGATACCATTATACAGGTAATGTGTGACCATTTGGGGTGTGAGTCTATGGATTTAAATGATGCCATGATTACCCCTGATTTAATTAGTCAACTGCCTGCTGAGCTTGCTAAACAACATCAGTGTGTGCCTGTGTCGTTTTTTGAACCTACTTTACAGTTGGCATTTGTTGACCCTTTAAATCCGGCAGCATTGGATGAGATTGGGTTTACAACTGGATTTGATGTTCAGGTGGTAGTTGCAAATCCAGCGCAAGTTGTGAGTGCGATTTCTGAGCACTATGGGCAAGACGAAGTTGACGCTGCTGCATCAGGGGCGGCATTGGAGGATATTTTAAAGGAATTTGGAGATAAGGCTGTAGAAACTGAGGAAGAAGCTGCAGTTGACATTGAATCATTTGATGTTTCTGGAGATGAGAAGGACATTGCGGCGTTTGTTGATGCTGTGCTTGTAACAGCAATTAACGATCGTGCAAGCGATATACACTTTGAGCCATTTGAAAATGAATTTAAGATTAGGGCGCGAGTAGATGGTGCTCTTTATGAGTTAGTTAATCCTCCATATCATCTAAAAGATAATATAGTAGGACGTATTAAGGTGATGTCTGGTTTAAAGCCGGATGAACGAAGAAGGCCTCAGGATGGTCGTATTCCGCGAACTATGCCGGATGGCCGGAAGATTGATTTACGTGTTTCTTGTTTGCCTACTTCATTTGGAGAATCCGTTGTATTGCGTGTTTTGGATCGTCAGGCAATTACCTTGGATTTGAATGTATTAGGTTTTCCAGATGAAATGTTGTCCAAAATGAAGGACATAATAAAAACGCCTAATGGTATTTTTATTGTGACTGGACCAACGGGTTCCGGGAAAACAACGACACTATATTCAGCTTTAGCTGAGGTTAATGGGTTAGGAGAAAAGCTGCTTTCAGTTGAGGATCCAGTGGAATTTGATATTGAAGGTATAATGCAGGTGCCCGTTAACTCTACAGTTGGAATGACATTTCAGTCGGGGTTGAAGGCATTTCTTCGTCAGGATCCTGATATTATTATGGTTGGTGAAATGCGTGACTTGGAAACAGCACAGATTTCTATTCAGGCAGCACTTACCGGTCACTTGGTGTTGAGCACCTTACATACAAATGATGCATCAGGGGCTGTTACTCGATTGTTGGATATGGGTGTTGAGCCGTTCTTGATTTCTTCTTCTTTGCTCTGTGTTCTGGCTCAAAGACTTATACGTACTGTATGTAAAAAGTGTAAAAGTCCATTCGAACCTACGGATAATCAGCTTGATTTACTTGGGTTAGATCCCAAAGACCTAGGTGGGAAAGAGTTTTTTTATGGTCGTGGTTGTTCTACATGCCACGACACTGGTTATCATGGGCGAAGGGGTATTTTTGAGCTTCTTACTATTTCAGATCCAATTCGAGAGCTTATAGATCAGAGTGCCGCAACCATGGTGATTCGCCAAAAAGCAGTTGAAGAGGGCATGAAGACAATTCGAGAAGATGGCTTGCGCGGTATTTATGATGGTGATACCACTGTCGAAGAGGTGCTGCGTTATACTTAGGTGAAAGTCCGACATGGCTACATTTCAATACGAAGCTTTAGATACTAAAACCGGTAAGACTGAAAAGGGTGAACTGCCTGCAAACAGTCAAGCTGAGGCTTTGGCTCGTTTACAGGAAATGGGTCTTGCTCCTACCAAGTGTGAAGAATCAAAGGCAGTAACTAAGAGTAAAAAATCGGGCAAAAAGAAAGGCGCTGGAGGCAGGAAAAAAGGTAAAAAAAGCGCTATGGATATCGAGATCCCTGGTCTCGGTGGTGGGGTAAACGAGAAGGTATTAACCGTATTTACCCGACAATTAGCGCAATTAACTTCGGCTGGGCTTCCGTTGCTTTCAGGCTTAACTGTTTTGGAGCGTCAGGAAAAAAATGCTGCTTTGAGACGTGTGTTAGGTGATTTGGCAGAGGTTATTGAGGGTGGAGGGACCTTTTCAGAAGGTTTGAATCAGCATCCTAAAGTGTTTAATAAGTTATTCGTTAGCATGGTTAAGGCAGGTGAATTGGGTGGTGTGCTTGA
>MDTE01175564.1_pt1 | contig 17692 bp, 16 predicted proteins | sample 811231 | NCBI WGS metagenome assembly MDTE01 (sample SAMN05326651, study PRJNA326480) | marine metagenome | isolation source: seawater | place: Indian Ocean: Red Sea | collected 2010 | reverse complement strand
TAATCCTAGCCAAATATACATTCCAAGGTGTGAATATTATTTAAAAAATTCTCCTGGTGATAATTGGGATGGAAGTTGGTCGTTAACAAGAAAATAATTGATTTTATTCATTAAGAATTAATTTTTTTATGTTTAATTTATATGTATATATATTTTGGAAAAATTATGTTTGAGAATAAAATGTTTTGCCCGATACAAACAATTGGGCTTTTTTTTTAGATAAAACTTATAACGGAGAATGAATGATTTCTAGTACAAAAAACAAGATTAATTCTAAAGAAGCAAAATTATGTGTAATAGGATTAGGTTATGTTGGATTGCCATTAGCTGTAGAATTTGCAAAAGCTGGATTTAAAGTAACAGGAATTGATATTTCCGAAAATCGTGTAAATAAAATAAATAAAGGTGAGAATTATATTAGAGATATTAATGATAAGGAGCTAAGATCTTTAATAGATTCAGGATCTTTAAAAGCTACAACTGATTACTCAGTTATTTCTGAAATGGATGCTATTTCAATTTGTGTACCTACACCTTTAAGTAAACTAAAAGATCCTGATGTTTCATATATCCAATCTTCAATTGATGAAATAGTAAATTATATTCATCCAGGTTTATTATTGGTGCTTGAGAGTACAACGTATCCAGGAACTACTAGAGAATTAATTTTACCAGCTTTATTAAACTCAGGTGCTAAAGTAGGAGAGGATTTATTTTTGTGTTTTTCACCAGAAAGAATTGATCCTGGAAATGAACATTTTAATATTAAAAACACTCCAAAGGTAATTGGTGGTGTTACAGAAGAATGTGGTAATTTAGGAGCTGAGTTATATAAAAAAATAACTGATGAAGTTATTGTTGTTTCTTCACCTGAGTCAGCTGAAATGGTAAAACTTCTTGAAAATACATTCCGATCTGTAAATATTGGTTTGGTAAATGAGATTGCAATAATGTGTGAAAAACTGAAAGTTAATGCTTGGGAAGTTATTGATGCAGCAGCAACAAAACCCTTTGGATTTATGAAATTTACTCCTGGTCCTGGTTTAGGAGGACATTGTATTCCAATCGATCCACATTATCTTGCTTGGAAAATGAGAACCCTCGATTACAAGGCAAGATTTATTGAATTGGCTGGTCAAATAAATAGTGCAATGCCAGAACACGTGGTTGAATTAATAAGATATTCTTTGAATGATTTAGCTATTACAATTAAAAATAGTAATATTTTATTAATTGGAATGGCATATAAAAAAGATATTGATGATGTAAGAGAATCACCATCATTAGATATAATGGCACTATTAGAAGAACAAGGTGCAATGGTTGATTATTATGACCCATATATATCAGAGATTAAATGGAACTCAGAAATTAAAAAAGGATATCTTAATCTTTCTGAAATTAATTTAGAGAGTTATAGTGCAATTGTAATTTTAACCGATCATACAAATATTAATTATGATAAAATAAAAAATTCCACTACTCTTATCATTGATACACGTAACGTGTATGAAAATTCTAAATCCAAAAATATCGTTCGTCTTGGTTCTGGATAAAATAAACTATTTATTTATTTTTATAAATTATTAATGTAAGTTTTAATATGAAAAATTTTTTCTTATTAACAATCTTTTTAAATTTCACTATTTTAGCTCAAACATTTATTGATTCTACTAATTTTAGTTCAATTAATTCAGATTTGAAAGATGCCCAAACGAGAATCAATCTACAAACAGATATACAAAGAGGAAATTTGGTTAGGCAGCAATTTCAATTTAATGAAATTATCAATAAACATTTTGGATTAAAATTTTTTCAACCGGATTCAAGCTTGGGTTCAACTTTTGATAATTTACCTATTCCTGGTTTTTATGAAATAGGTGTTGGTGATGAGATTAGGATATCTTTATGGGGTCAAGCAGATTTACAACAAATTTTCGTTGTAGATAAGGAAGGAAGAATTTTTGTTCCTTCTATTGGTTTCATTCCTGTAATCGGTAAAAGCTTAGCTGAATTAAAACAATTTTTGAGGCAAGAATTTAGCAAAAGTTATTCTACGTTATATTCTGATGAGGATAGAACATTTATGGATGTTTCTATGGTGACCATTCAATCTATTAATATTCAAGTTATTGGTCATGTTGTTTCTCCAGGCGCTTATAATGTTCATCCTTTTTCAAATATTGTTTCAGCAATTTCTCAAGCTGGTGGAATTGACACAACTGGTTCAATAAGAAATATTAAAGTTTTAAGGGATGGTAATGTCTATAAAGAAATTGATTTTTATAAATTGTTAACCTTTGGAGAAAACAATCATGATTTTAGATTAAAAACAAAAGATATTATTTTGGTTGATAAAAGACAAACCACTATTCATATTGATGGTGAAGTTAATAAACCTGGTTTTTATGAAATGAAAAAGAATGAAAATTTTAATAACTTATTAAAATTTTGTGGGGATTTTAAACCACAAGCTAGTCTAGTTGTAGAAATCACAAAAATTATGAGTCGTTCTGAAAGATTAAATGACGATGATGCATTTGAAAAATTTTACTTTAAAGATTTGAGTAAAATTAATTTTTCTGATGGTGATAAAATAATCATACCTAGGATTAAAAATAAAAATTCACAAGTGTATGTGTATGGTCAGGTTAAAAATGAAGGTAGTTATGAATTTGTTGAATCAATGAGAATATATGATTTATTAGAATTAGCTGGTGGCATAAATGATAACGAATTTTTAAAATCCGTTAATATTGAAAAAATTGATTTAATTAGAAGAGATATAAATTCAAACTTTAGTGAAGTAATTGCTTTAGATTTAGAAAAAATTATTAATAAGGACGAAAATGAAAATATTCTTTTGGAAAACTATGATCAAATAACAGTATATCCAAATTTGAATTTTTTACCTCCAAAAACAGTTAATTTATTTGGTGAAATCAATTTTCCTGGTATTTATCCAATCCTAAAAGATAATGAAAGCATATCAGGTATTATTAGTAGAGCTGGAGGATTAACTTCTAGAGCATACGAAAAAGGAATAATTCTTACACGAAAAAATCAAAGAGTCATTCTTGAGGGGTTAAATAATATAGTTAAAGATGGAGATCAAATAAATGTTCCAGAAACTCCAAACGTAGTGGAAATTAAAGGACAAGTTTTTAATCCAGGTTTGATTTCATACAAAGCAAACAGAAAAATTAAAGAATATCTTGAAATTGCAGGTGGATTAAAACCGAATGCTGATTTAAATAATATTTTAATATATTATGTTGATGGTTCTGTTAAAATAAAGAAAAGATTTGCAAACTTAAATGTTGAGCCTGGTAGTATTATTCAAATTAATCAAAAAGTAGAATCAACAAATTTAGTGGGTCAAGTTTTAACATTTGTAGAAGGTATATCTAATACGATTACGCAAATCATTACCACTTATGTTATTATTACCCAAATAGGAAACGTAATCTCTGGAAATTCTACACAATAATGAAGTTTGAAAAATTCAAAAAAATTATGTCTGAAAACGGGATTAAATCCCTTGCTGAATGTGCAAGAGAATTACGAGTTAGTCCTCAATCAATAAGTAATTGGAAAGCAAGAGGTTGGATACTTCCTAAATATGAAATTATTGTAAATAATGATTTTGATCTGAAAAACAAAAACCAAAATAAAGAAAAAAAAATTGATAATGATTTTATTGATTTAGAATCAAAAAACAATTTTTTTTCATTATCAAATATTATTCTACCAATAGCAAAAAATTTATCATTCACCATTAAATCTACTTTTTTGATGGGATTTCTGGGTCTTTTAATTTTTTTGGTTTTTCAATTACTTGGTTTTTTACTAAAAAATGAAGATCCTACAAAAACATATATAACAACTTCGAAAATTGTTATTCCTGGAGGTGTTCAGCTAGTTCAAAATCAATCTTCATCATCTTCATCAAGCGGAATATTAGGGATGTTAGGAATTAATAGATCATCAAGTTCAGGTGGTGGTTCCAGTCTTCCACCCACTTCTACATTAACATCACCTTCTCTTTATCCACAATTTTTGAGAACTCATAGTTTTGCTAAAAGATTATTTCAAAAAAAGTTCAACACAAATAAATATGGAGAGCAAACATTGCTCGAAATTGTATTGCTAGAACTTGAAGAGAGTTTTAATAAACCATCCGGTTTGTTAAAAAGTATTAAATATCCAAGTGGATATATAGTTTATAAAGATGAAAATGATTTATATAAAATTAATAGAGGTCAAGGTTTAGATACTCTAGTTATGCAATATATGCATGTTATAAATGATACATTAGGAACAGGTCTTGTTGAATTTAATCAAATGGGATCCTTTCAAACAATAACTACCAGAGCTATTGAGCCAAAACTTGCTGTTGATATTGCATATGTTGTATTAGAAGAATTGCAAGAATTTACAGATTATTTTAACAAAATAGATTTGAATAGAACTGAAGAATTTATTGAGCAAAGACTTAAGGTTATACAGGATGAATACACTATTCTTGAAGATAAAATGAAAATTTTTCTTGAAACAAATAGACAAATTAATAGTCCTGCATTATTGATTCAAAAGGAAAGAATAGATAGAGATTTAGCAATTTATAAAGGTTTGTATACAACATTATATCAAAATCTAGAACAAGTGAAGATTCAAAAAGAGTATGAAATGTCTCCAACTATTCAAATTCTTGATCATCCTATTCCTCCTTTATCTCCAATTTATTTAAATGTTTCTTATTTTAGAACTTTATCGCCAATTGTAATTCTTGGGTTTATGTTAATAGGATTCGGTTTTGGAATAATTTTTTCATTAATTAAAGGATACTTAAATATAATTGATAAAAAAGAAAAACAAGTTTTCGAAGAATTTAAAAATGTTTCAATTAAATCCATTAAATCAATTTTTAAATAAAATATTTTAGTAAATGATTTTAATAACAGGATCAGCTGGATTTATAGGATTTCACTTATCTAAAAAATTATTAGATCAAGGACATCAAGTCATTGGATTTGATAATATAAATGACTATTATGATAAAAATTTAAAAGAAAACAGATTATCAATTTTAAAATCTTACAAAAACTTTTCTTTCTATAAACGAGATCTGATTAACAAAGATCATTTAAATGATCTTTTTCAAAAATATAATTTTACCAAAGTAATTCATCTTGCTGCACAAGCTGGAGTAAGATATTCATTATCTCACCCTAAAGCTTATATTGATAGTAATATTCATGGTTTTTTTAATATAATTGAAATGTGTAGAAAATATGAAATTGATCATTTAATCTTTGCCAGCAGTTCTTCAGTTTATGGGTTGAATGAGAAATATCCTTTTTCCGAAAAAGATCCAGTGGATCATCCTGTAAGTTTATATGGTGCAACAAAAAGATCAAATGAACTAATTGCTCATTCCTACTCACATTTATATAATTTGAAATGTACTGGATTGAGATTTTTTACTGTATATGGACCATGGGGACGACCAGATATGGCCCTTTTTCTTTTTACAAAAGCTATTTTAAATAAACAAAAAATTAACGTTTATAATAATGGTGAAATGCGAAGAGATTTTACTTATATATCAGATATTATAAATGGAATAATTTTAATTTTAAATTCATCTAAAAATTATGATGTAAAAAATGATTTAAATCCATCAGTGAGTAAAGCTCAATTTAGAATTTTTAATATAGGAAAAAATACACCTGTAAAACTGATGGATTTCATTTCGGAGATTGAAAAACAATTGAATATAAAGGCTAAAATTAATTTTATGCCTTTACAACCAGGTGATGTAATCAAATCACATGCAAATGTTGATGAATTAATTAATGAATTTGACTATAAGCCTAAAATATCTGTGCAATATGGAATTGAAAAATTTTTAAATTGGTACAAGGAGTACTATAAAAAGTGAAATCAAAAATTAAAGTTGCTCAAATTGGTGTTGGTTATTGGGGTCCAAATTTATTGAGAAATTTAGCATCTAATCCTAGGTGTGAACTTTTGATGTGTATTGATTTGTCTGACGACCGAAAAAATTATGTTAAATCTCTTTATCCAAACATTGAAGTGTCTGGTCATGTAGAGGATGTTTTTAATAATAGTGAGATTGATGCAGTTGTAATTGCAACACCAGTAAAAACTCATTATGAATTAGCTATAGAAGCATTAAAAAATAAAAAACACATTTTAGTGGAAAAACCTATGGCTAGAACAGTTAAAGAAGTAGAAGAAATTGAGTTTTTGTCAGAAAAAAATGAATTGATAGCAATGTCAGGTCATACCTTTATTTTTAATCCAGCAGTAAAAAAAATTAAAGAGATAATTAGTTCAGGAGATATTGGGGAAATAAGATATATTTATAGTCAAAGACTCAATCTTGGTAGAATACGAAATGATGTTGACGCATTATGGAATTTAGCTCCACATGATATAAGTATAATTAAATTTTGGCTTGAAGATTTAAAACCATTGAAAGTATCAAGAAATGGTATGGATTACTTGCAAAAGGGAATTGAAGATGTTTCATTCTTAACATTAACCTATACTAATAATATATTAGTAAATATTCATGTTAGTTGGTTAGATCCTAACAAAATACGGAAAATAACAGTAGTTGGATCAAAAAAAATGATTGTTTACGATGATTTGTCAAAAAATAAAATAGCAATATATGATAAAGGAATTGATCGAAAAGCTGTGCTAGGTGAAAATATGGATTTTGATAATAATCAGATATTTAATTTTAATCATAGATCTGGCGATGTAAAATTTCCTAGTGTCAATTGGCAAGAGCCATTAAGCTCTGAGATAAATCACTTTTTTGATTGCATTCAACATAAGTATAAATGTTTAACAGGAATAAATCATACAAAAGAAGTAATTTCGATACTTCAGAAAGCATCTATTAAATAATTATGGAATTTATTAATTTAAAAAAACAGTTTAAAATTATTGAAAATAAGATAAACTCAAATATTTCTAAGGTTCTTAATCATGGAAAATATATCATGGGTCCCGAAATTAATGAACTTGAGTCTAAATTAGCTGAATATGTGAATGTAAAACATGCAATTTCATGTTCATCAGGAACAGATGCCTTGTTATTACCATTAATGGCTAAAGGAATTGGTCCAGGAGATGCAGTTATCACTGTTTCATTTACATTTGTTTCAACAGCTGAGGTTGTTTCTCTACTTGGTGCTACGCCAATATTTACTGACATATGTGGAAAATGTTTTAATATTTCTACATCTAAAATAAATAACTCTATTGAATATGCTAAAAAAAATGGTTTAAATCCTAAGGTAATTATTCCAGTAGATCTTTTTGGGCAGCCAGCAAATTATGATAAAATTAATGATATTGCTAAATCTAATGATATGTGGGTTCTTGAGGATTTAGCGCAGGGTTTTGGATCATCTCAAAATGGTAAAAAATCAGGAAGTTTAACACTTTGTGGAGCAACATCTTTTTTTCCTGCTAAACCTTTAGGATGTTATGGTGATGGTGGTGCTGTTTTTACCAATGATGATGAACTTGCAGATGTTATTAAATCCATAAGAGTTCATGGAAAAGGTTCTGATAAATATGATAATGTCAGGATAGGTTTAAATGGAAGATTAGATACAATTCAGGCTGCTATTTTACTTGCTAAACTCGAAATTTTTGATGATGAAATTAAATCAAGAAATAAAATTGCTGAAATTTATAATAGTGAATTATCAGAATTTCTAACGACACCTTTTGTAAGACCAAATAATATTTCAGCATGGGCTCAATATTCAGTATTGGCAAAAAATGAAAAAGAAAGAAAAAAAATTCAAATTTTTTTAAAAGATAATGGAGTTCCAACTGCAATATACTATCCAACACCTCTTCATCAACAAACTGCTTATAAATATTTAGAACAATCAGGAAGAAATCTTAAAATTAGTGAAGAGGTTTCTAAAAGAATATTTAGTTTGCCAATGCATCCTTATCTCGATGAAAAAAGTATTATAAAAATTACAAACCTTATTAAAAAGGTGTTAAAAAAATGAAAAAAAATATATGTGTTGTTGGTGGAGGTTATTGGGGTAAAAATCATATTCGAACTTTGAATTCTCTTGGTCATTTAGGAGGAATGGTAGATTCAAATTTGAGTTTGATTGAAAATTACAAAAAAGATTATCCTAAAATAAAAATTTTTAATGAATTAGATGAAGCCTTGTCAAATAATTTTTTTGATGGATTTGTAGTTGCTACTCCAGCTGAAACACATTTCAAAATAGCAAAAAAAATAATAAATAATAATTTTCATCTCTTGGTTGAAAAACCACTTACATTGTCAATAGATGATGCAAAAGAATTAGTTGAATTATCCAAAATAAAAAATATAAACTTGATGGTTGGTCATTTGATGCTTTTTCATCCAGCAATAAGAAAAATTAAAAAAATGATAGATGAAAATATCATAGGTGATTTACAATATGTATATAGCAATAGATTAAATCTTGGTAAAGTGAGAACACAAGAAAACGTTTTTTGGAGTTTAGCACCTCATGATATTTCTATTTTTGATTTTCTCATAGAATCTACTCCCAAAAAAATCATCAGTAATGGAAGTACATTTCTTCAAAAAGGTATTCCAGATTCAACAATTACTCAACTTAAATATAAAAATGGTGTTGAGGGACATATCTTTGTTAGTTGGTTACATCCATTTAAAGAGCAAAGATTAGTAGTTATAGGATCAAATGCAATGATAACTTTTGAGGATTCTTTAGATAATAAGCCTTTAAAACTCTACACAAAAAAATTTGACTTTGAAAAAGGAATTCCGGAAAAAATTGATGGTCCGATAACTTTAATTGATTATGAAAATAAAATGCCATTATCAGAAGAACTTGAATATTTTTGTAATCATTTAGATGGAAATAAAATTAAATTGTCCAATGGTGAACATGCTTTGAGAGTAACAAATATTTTAGTTAGTGCAAGTAAACAATTAATAAACAATGAATAAAAAAGATTTCTTTATACATGAATCTTCATATATAGATGAAGATGTAAAAATTGGATCAGGTACAAAAATTTGGCATTTCTCACATATTTTAAGTGGGGCAAACTTAGGCAAAAACTGTCATTTAGGGCAAAACGTAGTAATTGGAAATAATGTTAAAATTGGTAATTTTGTAAAAATTCAAAACAATGTTTCCGTTTATGAAGGTGTAGAGCTAGAAGATTATGTTTTTTGTGGTCCATCTATGGTTTTTACAAATATTAAATTACCAAGATCAGAGTTTCCTCAGAGAGGATCTCAGTTTTATAAAAAAACACTAATAAAAAAATCAGCAAGTATTGGAGCTAATGCTACTATCGTTTGTGGAGTAACTATCGGAGAATACGCGATGATTGGTTCAGGTACTGTTATCACCAAAGATATTCCACCATTTTCATTGGTAGTGGGAAACCCAGGTAAAATAATTGGGAAAGTGGACAAAAAAGGTAATCGGTTATAGTGAAAATAGTTACAATTATTGGAGCAAGGCCTCAATTTATCAAGGCTTCAGTACTTAGCTTAGAATTTTCCAAAGATCAATCAATTCAAGAAATCATCATACACACAGGCCAACATTTTGATCATAATATGAGCCAAATATTTTTTGAAGAGATGATGATTCCAACTCCAAAATATAATTTGGGAATTCAAAATTTATCACATGGAGCAATGACAGGAAGACAATTAGAAGAATTAGAAAAGATATTATTAGATGAAAAACCTGATTATGTTTTAGTTTATGGAGATACAAATTCAACTTTAGCTGGAGCTTTGGCAGCTGTAAAAATTCATATACCAATAATACACGTAGAGTCAGGATTACGTTCTTTTAACAGAAAAATGCCAGAAGAAATAAATAGATTGTTAACAGATCATATTTCATCAATATTATTTGTTCCATCTGAGGTTAGTTACAACAATCTAATTAAAGAAGGAATAGACAAAAAAAAAATTTTTAACGTTGGTGATATCATGTTTGATTCTGCACTTTATTTTTCAAAAAAAGCTGATCGTTCTTCAACTATATTAGAGCAATTAGGAATTAAAAAAAAAAAATATATTCTTACTACTATACATAGACCTGAAAATACTGATTCTTCAATAAATTTAAACAATATATTTGATGCTCTTTCTAATCTAAACACTCAAGTAATTGTTCCAATACACCCAAGAACAAAAAAAAAATTATTTGAATATAAATGTAACATTGGAAAAAATATTAAATTAATAAATCCAGTGGGTTTTTTTGATATGATTATTTTAGAAAAGAATGCTTCTAAAATTGCAACAGACTCTGGTGGTATTCAAAAAGAAGCTTTTTTTTATGGAGTTCCATGTATAACAATAAGAGAACAAACAGAGTGGGTTGAATTATTAGATATAGGAGCTAATATTCTGAGTGGATCTAATTTAAACGATTTAAAGCAAGCATTAACTTCAGATTTACAGCATTTTAAGCCTAGTAATGTTTATGGCTTAGGTAATACAGCAAATAAGATTAGAAAAATTCTTAAATCTTTATGAATTATTATAAATAAAATCAATCCTTATGGTTAAATCAATATTAATATGTTCCATTATGACAAAAATATTTTTAATTCATATAAATAAAAAATTATTAAGGTAAATTATTTTATGGAAATAAAAGATAGCAAGATATTAGTAATTGGGGGTTCAGGATTCATAGGAAGTCATGTTGTTTCTGAATTATTAAAAACAAATGTAAAAGAAGTATTGATTTATGATAATTTTTCAAGGGGAAATATTCAAAATATAAAAAAAAGTTTAGAAGATGACAGGTGTAAAATATATCCAAATGGTGGTGATATTAGGGATATAGATTTATTAAATGATGCAATGAATGGTATTGATGGTGTAATTCATTTAGCTGCGATGTGGCTTTTACATTGTAAAGATTTTCCTAGAACAGCATTTCATGTTAATATCGAAGGCACTTATAATGTTTTAGAGTCTTGTGTTAAAAATAACGTTAAAAGATTAATTTATTCTTCATCTGCTTCGGTGTATGGAAATGCCTCAGAAATTCCAATGACAGAAAAACATCCATTTAATAACAGGAATTTTTATGGAGCGACAAAAATTGCTGGAGAAGCAATGTGTAAAGCTTTTTATGATAGATATAAATTAAGTTATGTAGGTCTAAGATATATGAATGTTTATGGACCACATCAAGATCAGAATGCAGCCTATACTGGTGTAATACCTATAATGTTAAACAAAATTGATGCAAATGAAGAACCAAATATAAATGGTGATGGTAGTCAGGCTTATGATTTTATTGATGTTCAAGATGCGGGTAGATGTAATATTTTAGCAATGCAATCTGATATAAGTGATGAATTTTATAATGTTGGTACAGGAATTCAAACTTCTATTAAGGAATTATGTTATCTTATTTTAAAGCTTAAAAATTCAAATTTAGTTGTAAAGTATAATCCATATAGTATTGATGATTCAAGACAAATGGTTCAAAATAGAATTGGAGATCCATTTAAAGCAAAACAAGATTTAGGTTTTGAATATAAGTATAATTTAGAATCTGGTCTAAAAAAACTTATTAAATGGAGACAAGAAAATAAGTTTAATAATAATTAGTTTTTTAGGGAATAATTTTTGATATGTGCGGAATAGCAGGAATTATAAATATAGATGGTAAGCCAGTTTCTTCATTAATTCTTAATAAAATGATAGATAGTATTAAACATCGTGGCCCTGACGGAAATGGTTTTTATGCTGATAAAAATATTGGTTTTGGGCATTGTAGACTTTCAATAATTGATTTATCTTCAAGTGGTAACCAACCTATGGTTTATAAAAATAACCAATTTATTTTAACATATAATGGTGAAATTTATAATTTTAAAGAATTAAGGGTTGAATTAGAAAATTTAGGATATAAATTTCATTCAAACACGGACTCTGAAGTAGTTTTAAATGCTTGGGTTGAATGGGGAGAGAAGAGTATTTTAAAATTCAATGGTATGTTTGCTTTTGCTATTTGGGATAAAAAAAAACAAAACATTTTTCTAGTAAGAGATCGATATGGAATTAAACCTTTATATTATGCAAAATGGGGAAATACTATATTATTTGCATCAGAACAGAAAGCGATTCTTGAACATCCAAAAGCAGTAAAAAAAATTGATAAGACAGCTCTTTTTGAATATTTTACCTTTCAAAATATTTTCACAGATAAGACTTTAATAGAAAATATAAAACTTTTAAAGCCAGCATCTATTGCCAAGATAGAATATAAAAAAAGAAATCAAATTACAATATATCAATATTGGGATTATCATTTTAAAGAGTCATCTAAATTTAAAAACAAATTGGAATATTCAGAGGAATTAGATAGACTTTTAAAACAATCAGTAAATAGACAACTAGTTTCTGATGTAGAGCTTGGTTCATATTTATCAGGGGGAATGGACTCTGGTACTTTGACAGCTCTTGCTTCAAATCAACTTCCTTACATAAAAACATTTACATGTGGTTTTGATTTGTCTTCAGCGTCTGGTTTGGAGCTTGCATTTGATGAACGTGAAAAAGCAGAAGCTATATCTGCACTTTATAAAACAGAACATTATGAAATGGTTTTAAAATCTGGAGATATGGAACGTATTTTACCGAAATTTTCTTGGCATTTGGAGGAACCTAGAGTTGGACAAAGCTATCCTAATTATTATGCTGCAGGTTTAGCAAGTAAATTTGTTAAAGTTGTGTTGTCAGGAGCTGGAGGTGATGAATTATTTGGAGGTTACCCATGGAGATATTATCGTGCTGTTAAAAGCATTGATTTTGATCATTATATAGATCAATATTATAGTTTTTGGCAAAGGACTCTTTCAACAACTGAAATAAAGAAAGTATTTAATCCAATTTGGGATGAAATTAGATTTATTAACACTCAAAATATCTTCAAAGATGTTTTTTTAACACATGAAAATGAATTAAAATCTCCAGAAGACTATATTAATCATTCTTTATATTTTGAAGCCAAAACTTTTTTACATGGATTATTTGTTGTTGAAGATAAACTGAGTATGGCTCATTCTATGGAGACCAGAGTTCCATTTATGGATAATGACTTAGTTGATTTTGCAATGAAGTGCCCAGTAAGTTTAAAATTGAAAAATCTTACTGAAATTATTCAAATGAATGAAAATGAGCTAGGTGGGAAGAAAAAAAAAATATTTCAAAAAAACTAATGACGGTAAGCAAATCCTTAGAAAAGTTATGGCTCAATATGTTCCGAAATCTATTTCTGAAGGAATAAAACAAGGGTTTTCATCACCTGATGCAAGTTGGTTTAAAGGGGAAAGTATTGATTATGTTAGAAATAATATAATCAATAAAAAATCTCCAATATATAATTATTTAGATTTTGATTCCGTATCAAAGTTGGTTAATGTTCATTTAAATGGCAATGAGAATAGAAGACTTCTAATTTGGTCTTTATTAAATATTAATCAATATTTTAAAAACGAAGGTCTATAAAAATTAATTCAAATCAGCAAAAAACAATATTAATTACTGGAGAATCAGGTTTTATTGGTCGATATTTATCAGATTCATATAAAAACCAGAAAAATATAAATTTAATTAAAGTAACAAGACAAAATGGTTATGATTTAAATTCTGACACATGGGTAAAGAAACTTCCAAATATTAATATTCATACAGTTGTTCATTTGGCTCAATCAAATTATTATAATGAAATTCCTAAAAAAGCAAAGGACCTTATTAATATAAATATTAATTCAACAATAGATTTATTAGAATGGTCCAAAAAAAAATCAGTAAAAAAATTTATATATGCATCATCAGGAAATGTATATTCTCAATCTAAAAAAAAACTGATTGAAAACTCATTATTAGCACCTTCATCCTTATATGGAATATCCAAGCTTGCTGCAGAGGATATAGTAAAAAAATATGATGGTTCGTTTGATACTATTATAATGAGAATCTTTGGTGTTTATGGTCCTGGTCAAAAAAAAATGCTTATTCCAGGAATTATAAAAAAGATTAAATTAGAAAATGAAATTGTTCTTGCCCAAAGTAAAGGATTATACTTTACTCCAATTTTCATATATGACCTAGTAAATATTATTAAACTATTAATTAGTAGAAATTTTAATCAAAAAAATTTAGTAGTTAATATTTGTGGCTCAGAAGAAGTTAGTCTAAATGATTTAGTTAAAAAACTTGAAAAATTAATAAATAAAAAAGCAAAAATTAAAATTACAAATGATGAAATAAAGTATTTTATGGGAAGTAATGAGTTATTATTAAATTTATTAAATATTAAAAATTTAACTTCTTTGGATAAGGGTTTAAAGTTAGTTGTTTGAAATGAACTCATTTAAAAAAATTTCCGATATAAATATTAATAATCCAAAATCATGGGAGAATAATTTTTTTTTAACTTTTGATATTGATTGGTCGCATGATAAAGTTATTAATGATACAATTGATATAGTCGAAAAATTTGATGTTTGTGCTACTTGGTTTATAACTCATAAAACTTCTACTCTTGAAAGATTACGATCAAATCCAAAATTCCAATTAGGTATCCATCCTAACTTTAATAATTTAATTAAAGGGAATCATTTAAATGGAAATAGTTTAGAAAACATAATTGATAGAATGCTTGAAATTGTACCAGAGTCACAATGTGTGAGAAGTCATTCATTATTTCAAAGCGAAAAAATTTTTGATTTATTTTTGGAAAAAAAATTAAATTATATTTGTAATACGTTCATTCCATTTGATAATTCATTTAGTATTCAACCATGGAATCTTTGGAATGGAATTAAAATTATTCCACATTCATGGCAAGATAATGTTTCTCTAAAAATGAAGACAGGTAATTTTTCTGATATCCCTGAAAATTCTCTGAAAGTTTTTGATTTTCATCCAATTCATATTTTTTTAAATACTGATAATATTGATAAGTACGAGTCAACAAGAAAATATCATCAAAATCCAGAAATGTTATTAAATTTTAGATTTCAGGGAGAAGGAATAAGAAACAAGCTTAAATCATTGATTAATATAAAAAAATGAAAAAAAAAATAAGAGTTGGAATTATTGGAAGAACAGAAGCTTTGTATTCTTCTGCAAAATTGATTGCAAATGATCCTAATTTTGAAATAGCACATGTTATAACTTCCAAAGAAGCACCTGAATACACTAAAAAAGTCAGTGATTTTGAAGAATTTGCAAAAAAGTATAATGTTCCATTTATTAATTCACCTAGAATCAAAGAAAATCATGAATCAATTATCAAATCTTCAAAACCTGATATTGGAATAAGTATGAATTATACTTCAATTATTGATAGTTCAGTAATTAATATTTATAAAATGGGTATTTTAAATGCTCATGGAGGAGATTTGCCAAAATACAGAGGAAATGCTTGTCAAGCTTGGGCAATATTGAATGGAGAAAAAAAAATTGGTTTATGTGTACATAAAATGATAGGAGGTGAATTAGATAGTGGTGATATAATTACAAGAACATATTTTGATATAGATTTAAATACCAAAATTACTCAAGTAATGGCATGGATATTATTGAATACCTCTCAACTTTTTTATAAAGCACTTATGAAACTTTCTAAAGATCCTTCTTATATTCTTGAAAAACAGTCAACAGATATTAATAAAATATCACGTTGTTATCCTCTTAATCCAATGGATGGACATATTAAATGGTCTAAATCTAATTATGAAGTTTTAAGAATAATTAATGCTCATAACAAACCTTATAGCGGAGCATTTTCATTTGTTAAAGATAAAAAAATAATTATTTGGGATGCTGAATTAAGTTTTTATTCACATTCTATTTATGCTGTTCCTGGACAAATAACAAAAATTAAAAAAGCTGGTGAAACACCATATGTTGAAGTAGCCTGTGGAGATGGAATTTTGAAAATAAAAAAAATTGAAATTGATAATAAAATTATTTCACCACATAAATATTTAAATTCAATTAGAAATAGGTTTGTATGATTGATACAAAAAACCAATCAATAAATATAAATCCCAATATTTCTGATTTTACAATTGATAAATACCATGAATTATTAGTGTTAGCAAAAAAAAATTATAATTTTATATCATATAAAAATATTGATTATAAACAAAAATTCATTCTTTGGAGGCATGATTGTGATTTTTCTTTAAATAGAGCTTTAAAATTAGCAGAGTTAGAGAAAAAAGAAAATATTTTTACAACATATTTTATTAATCTTCACTCTGAATTTTATAATTTATTTGAAAAAGAACAATCTAAAATTATAAAGCAAATTATTAATCTTGGACATTATATTGGGATTCATTTTGATACTAACTATTACGATATAAAATCTGAAGAAGACTTAAATAAATGGTTGGTTTTTGAAAAAAATATTTTTGTTAAATTATTTAATATTAAACCTTTTGTATTTAGTTTCCACAATCCAAATTTTTTTTCGTTATCATTTGAAAAGAAAAAATATAGTGGATTAATAAATTGTTATTCAAAACAATTTAAGAATAATGTTGGATATATATCGGATTCTAATGGATATTGGAGGTTTAAACGTCTATCAGATGTATTGAGTTTATCTAAAGAAAAAAATATTCAAGTTTTAACACATCCTGCTTGGTGGCAAGATGTCAAATCTTTTCCTTATGATAGAATTCAACGATGTGTAAAAGGTAGAGCACAAAATATTTTAGATAATTATGATAAACAACTTAAAAAAGATGGGAGATTAAATTTTGGAAAAAAGAAATCTAAAGGTAGATAATATTAATCCAAAAAAAATAGCAATTTTATCTTATGAAAAATTTTCTAATAAATTATTAAAAATAGCTGAATCTATTAGAAATGATTTAAAAATATCAAAAATTCATTCAAAAAAAGAATTAAATAATTTATTAATAAATCAAAATCATGATTTATTAATATCATTTGGTTCAAGTATAATCGTCCCAAAAAAAATATTAGAAATTAAAGGTTTGAAATCTATAAATATTCATGCTGCATCTCCAAAATATCCAGGAAGAGACCCACATCATTTTGCAATATATGATAATGTAAAAAAATATGGTGCAACAATGCATTTTATGATTAATAAAGTTGATGAAGGAGGTATAATAGATGTAGAGATATTTAGTGTTAAATCATCAATAAAACCCAATGAGCTTTTAATGAATGCTAATGATGCAGGTTTAAAATTATTTAAAAAACTTTTAAAAAATTTTGATAAAAAAAATTATTTGAAAATTAATAATAAATATAAATGGTCAAATAAAAAATACACACGTAAGGATTTTGAAAAGCTTTGTAATTTATCTTTAGATATTGATAAAGATGAATTTATGAAAAGATTAAACGCCTGTTCTTTTCCAGGTTACAATAATTTATTTTTAAATATCGATGGTAAAAAATTTCAAATTATAACCAATGAATAAAAATAATATAGTTGGAATTCATCAACCTAATTTTTTTCCTTGGTTAGGATATTTTAATAAAATTTTTAAAAGTGATGTTTTTGTGATTCTAGATGATGTACAGTTTCCTAAAAAGGGGGGCTCTTGGTCTAAT
>MDTE01057098.1_pt1 | contig 17692 bp, 18 predicted proteins | sample 811231 | NCBI WGS metagenome assembly MDTE01 (sample SAMN05326651, study PRJNA326480) | marine metagenome | isolation source: seawater | place: Indian Ocean: Red Sea | collected 2010 | reverse complement strand
GGAGAAGACGCAAAACTCGCGGTAGAGCATGATGCAAAGGTTGTTTGGGTGTCAAATCACGGAGGACGTCAATTAGATTATGGCCAAGGAAGTATGGAAATGCTACCTGAAATTGTAGATGCTATACAAGGTAAAGCTGAAATAGTTCTTGATGGTGGAGTCCAGCGAGGAAGTGATATTGCAAAAGCAATATCATTAGGGGCAAATTCGGTTGCTATTGGTAAAATGCAATGTCTCGGATTAGCAGCTAATGGAAAAGACGGATTAATAAGAGTTCTGGAAATCTTAGAAGAAGAATTAACAATCGCTATGGCTCTATTAGGTGTAACTAGTATAGATCAATTATCACCAAATTATGTTTGTAGATCAGAGGCTACATCTGAATCGCATGAAATGAGTTCTTGGGTAAATATTCCAGAAAATCGTATAAAATAGATGCCAAACAATATAATTAAATCACCCAAAAGTAAAGAATTTTTTTCTGGGGTTTCTGCAGTGTTACCAATTTTAATTGGAGTTGTACCCTTTGGACTTATATTTGGTATTTTGGGATTGGAAGCGGGATTTACTGCTAATCAAACATTTTTCATGTCATCAATTATTTTTGCGGGAGCAAGCCAAGTTGCGTTCGTTAAATTAGTATCTAGTGGAACTATACCATTCATAACAATATTTTCAGTTGGCATAATTAATCTTCGTCATTTTTTATATAGTGCATCAATAGCTAAATATTTAGCTCATCTCCCTACACCTTGGAAAATAATACTTTCATATTTATTAACTGATGAAGCATATGCTGTATCAATAAAGAGAATGCAAGAAGAAAAAGAAAATACTGCATTCTACCATTATCATCTATTTGGAAGTGGAATAACTCTTTGGTTAACATGGCAAACATCAACCTTTTTAGGAATTGTAATAGGCCAAATCATTCCAGAGAAATTAAACCTTGGCTTTGCTATACCACTTGTTTTTCTTTCAATTATTGCACCAGAAATAATAAAATATAAAAGCCATGCTATGTGTGCATTAAGTGCAGGAATATTAGCTATATTTTTAAGTAATCTCCCATTAAATTTATGGATAATATTTTCATCAATATTTGGATTGTTTATCGGTGTACTATTTGATAAAAGACCTAAGAAGAGTCAACAATGATGTGGGCTACAATTATAATTTCAGGAATTATCACATTCACTATACGATTTAGTGCAATATATAAAGTTACCAATTCAACAACACCAGAATGGTTAGAAAATATATTAAAATATGTACCAACCTCAGTATTAGCTGTCTTAATATTTCCGGAAATATTTCTAAATGAATCAAATACTTTAGAAATATTAAATAACCCAAAAATTCTCTCAGCTGCTGCAGCATTGTTGGTAACAATATTAACAAAGAGTATAATCATTACTATAATTACAGGAATGTCAGTCCTTTGGGCTTTAACTCTAAATTAATTTATAATTGCTGGAGTAAATTTATGATCAGTTATGCTGAATATCTAGAATGTACAAACTGCCAAAAAACCTATGACTATATAACACCCTATAGAACATGCAATGATTGTGGAAAAGTTTTATATGTAAGATATGATATTGATAAAGCAAAGGTGAATTTCGATAGAAATATATTATCTCAAAGAATAAATTCAATGTGGCGTTATTTTGAAATGATGCCAATTAAGAATGAAGCTAATATTGTGTCTCTTGGTGAAGGAATGACACCACTTTTACATGCTCCCAATTTAGGCAAATCTTTAAACTGCTCCCAAATATATATAAAAGATGAAGGTTGTAACCCTACAGGTTCATTTAAAGCAAGGGGATTATCTGCAGCAGTATCTCGAGCTAAGGAACTTGGCCTTTCTAAATTAACTATGCCATCAGCAGGAAATGCAGGGGGAGCTCTTTCATCATACTGTGCTCGAGGAAATATGGAGGCTCACGTATTTATGCCTAAAGATGCTCCTGAAGCTAACCAAAGAGAAAGCAAAGATGCTGGAGCAAACCTTACTCTAATCGACGGCTTGATATCAGATGCAGGTAAAATATCAAGGGAAAATGCTCAAAAAAACGGCTTATTCGATGTATCCACACTACAAGAACCGTACCGAGCTGAGGGTAAAAAAACGATGGGATATGAAATTGCTGAACAACTAGACTGGAAAACTCCTGATGTGATTATATATCCAACTGGTGGAGGTACTGGTCTTATAGGAATATGGAAAGCATTTAAAGAAATGTATGAATTAGGCTGGATTGATAAACCTAAAACCAAAATGATATGTGTACAGTCCTCTGGATGTGCACCAATGGTAAGAGCATTCGAATCTGGGAGTAACAGTGCTGAAATGTGGGAAAATGCCCAGACTTTTGCTTCGGGTATAAGAGTACCAGCTGCAATAGGAGATTATCTAATTCTAGAAGCCATACGAGAAAGTGATGGAACTGCTCTAACTGTGACTGACGAGGAAATGATTGATTGTATTCAAATTATTGCTTCACATGAAGGAATATACCCTGCACCAGAAGGAGCTGCTACTTTAGCTGCACTAAAACATCTACTTAATTCAAAAATTATAAATCCAGATGAAAAGATTATTCTTATGAACACAGGCAATGCGTATAAGTACTTAGATATGTGGGCACCTTAATTTGGATAATTATATGTATATTCTTCAATAACACCATTTTTAGGGTTAAATCCAAGACCTGGAGTTTCAGGTAATACAACTTGACCATTATCTGGCAATGGTGCTCCATCGAAATATTGTTCAATAATTTTCCAACCTTGCCAATGAAATTCTATACGCCCACCATTGGGTACTCCTGCATGCAAATGCATATTGATATGTGGCCAGTTACCTCCCATATTAAGTGGAATATTAAAGGCTTGAGCCATACCAGCAGCTTTCATTCCTCCAGTATAGCCACCAATATCTCTTACATTAGGTTGTAGAATATCCACTGAGCCGTTCATGATAAATTCTCGATAATGAATCAAGTCATTGGTCCCTGTACTCCCTGCAGCAATAGGAATATTACAATCTTTCCTTAATTGTGCCATTAACCTAGAATCTGATTGCACAACAGGATCTTCAAACCAGGTCAAATCAAATTGCTCAAGTGCCTTTGCAAGTTTTAAGGCCTGTGGCAAGGTTGCACACTTATTTGCATCTATCATAAGCTCTACTTTATCTCCAATTGCATCCCTTACTGCACCAACTCTTTCAATATCAATATTGATGTCGTCCTCTGTAGGTCGGCCCATGACTTCATTCATAGTAGGTTGTGAAGATGCAGCAACTACCATTTTAAGTCGAGTTTGCCCCATATCCAATAATGTTTTGGCAACTGTTACTAATTCTTCGATATTGTATGAACCTAACCCAAATGTTATATAAACTGGCAATACTTCGTTACAACCACCTAACATTTTCCAAATTGGTTGATTACTAAACTTACCCTTTATATCCCACAAAGCAATATCTAATAAACTTGAAGCATTACTAAACACACCCGTAAATGCTTTTGTAGATAAATTCCAAAGCACCTCAGATCTTATTTGTTCTATTCTCATAGGATCCATGCCTTCAATAAGCGGTTTTACCTCAAAATTGATAAAATCTCTTATAGCATAAGGCATCGCATATACTGACATTGCGTGCCCAGAAATACCATCATCTGTATCAATAGTAACTATAGTGGCCAAGGCTTGCGTTTCAGGCTTCAAAGGATAAGTAAAAGGGAGACGCAATACTCTAGAGTCTACTTTGGTAATTTTCATTAATCATTTTCTCCTATCATTAATTTAAATAATCAACTTTGTTCAAGTATAAGGTTATGCCAACCATCAACTTTTGCTTTCCAATCAGGTGGAACTAATACTGTGCAATCCATTTGTACTACTAAACCAGGACCCTGGAAATAATTCCCAGGTACTAATTTACTTCTTTCATAGACTTTTGAATCTAATAATCCAGCATTAACAAATCCAATGTTAGTATTTCCGGAATCTTGCGCAAGACGATGAGTCGGTTCAACAGATTTCATTTCAATTTTTTTAGTTACCCCAACTACTCTTAATCGTAAATTAACTACTTCTAAAGATTGTGTCTCATCATTATATCCAAATCGTTCATAATGATACTTATTAAACGCATTCCTTATATCAGGTATGAATTTTTTTTCATCATCTGGACATTCAATAGTAAGCTCAAATGATTGACCACGATATCTAACATCTAGTAATTTCTGAATAATTATGTCACTTTGCTTGAAACCTTCCTGTTCCAAATCATATAAACCATTTTCCTTCATGGGTTCATATAACTTTTGAATTGAATCATAATCAAATTTTTCTTCACCAAGCATTATTGTTTGTACATAATCCTTTTCTACATCAGCAATAGCAACACCTAATGCAGATAAAACCCCAGGATATTGTGGAACTAAAACTCGTGGAATACTTAATTCACTTGCCAATTCACAAGAATGTATTGGTCCAGACCCTCCAAAAGCGACAAGTGTAAAATCTCGCGGATCATATCCTCTTTCTAAAGATACTTTTCGGACTGCTCTTTCCATATTAGAATTCACAACCTTCAATACCCCTAAAGATATTTCAGTCGTATTTAAATCTAGTTGGTCTCCAAGAACTCCCAAAGCAGCAGCACTACGAGATTTATTTAATTGCATTCTTCCACCTAAGAAATAATCCGCAGACACTCTCTCTAGAACAAAGTTGGCATCAGTAACAGTGGGTTTAGTGCCAACACCATAACAGGCAGGCCCAGGATTTGAAGATGCCGATTCTGGCCCTACACTTAAGGAATTACCAGAATCTATGTAAGCAATTGAACCACCTCCAGCACCTACAGTTACTATATCTATCATAGGCACACTAATTGGTAAACCATCTATTTTAGTTTGGGTGGATTTTTGTATTTCACCAGGGCATAAGGAAACATCTGTTGATGTCCCGCCCATATCCAACGTAATTATATGATCAAACCCAGCTAATTGAGATATCCAAAAGGAACCAACAACTCCACCAGCAGGGCCGCTTAACATCGTACGAACAGGTTGATTTCTTGCTTGTTTAGAAGAAATAGCGCCACCTGAAGATTGCATTATTCTTAAATTAGAATTCTCTATCTTGCCTTCTAAATTACCTAGATACTTATCGATTATTGGTCCTACATATGAATTAACTACGACTGTGCTAGTCCTCTCATACTCTCTAAATTCAGGTAAAACTTGACTAGAAATAGATTTATAAAGATTTAAATCAATTTCAGATAATTTTTGATTAATAAAATCTTCATGTAATGAATTTTGAAAGGAAAATAATAAACTAACGGCTATAGAATCTATACCACTACTTTTTATAGATTCAATTATTTCATCTAAATTTTCCCCATCTAGTTCGTAAATAATATTTCCATTTTTATCAATACGTTCTGTAATACCCCATATATTACTCTCCAATATTAAAGGTTTTGGTTTATCTTGATTTAGATCATACAAAGACGAACGATTCTGCCTACCTATTGATAGCACATCTTCAAATCCCTTAGTAGTTATTAGTCCAGTTTTCGCACCTTTTCGTTCTAAAAGCGTATTTGTGGCCACAGTTGTTCCATGTGCGATAGTTTCAATATCTAATTTGTTTAGATCATTTAAACCATTAACAATTGCAATAGAAGGATCTTCAGCATTTGAAAGTATTTTGTGCACTTCAAAAGTATTATCTGAAATTAATATAAAATCAGTAAAGGTTCCTCCACAATCTATTCCAATTCTTTCTGATTTCATATTTATACCTCTAATTATATTTGTATTAGCTGTTTATGCTACTTGGAATAGTTTTTTTCAATAAATATGCTTCAATATTTTTTGCAGCAGCAATTGCCATTTTTTTTCTAGTCTCGATACTCGCACTGCCTATATGAGGAGTTACTACAAAATTCTCAAGAGACAATATTGGATGATTATTTGGTATAGGTTCCGGCTCAGTAACATCTACAGCAGCCCCAGCTATTTGATTATTTTTTAATGCTTCATAAAGGGATTCCATATCGATTATTGGACCTCGGGCTGTATTAACAATAATAGCGCTATTTTTCATTGTATTAAATTCTTCTTTTCCAAACAAATGATATGTTTGATCATTCATAATAGTATTTATACTAATAAAATCAGCTTTAGAAATACCATCTTTAAGTTTGGAAACATAGTTTATACCTAATTCCTTTTCTAAATTCAATTTTCTGGTACGAGAATGATAAAAGATTTCCATACCAAATCCAATAGCTCTACGACAAACTTCCAAGCCTATCCTGCCTAAACCTACCACCAATAAATTAGCGCCATAAATATCCCTTCCAAGAAGAGTTGACGGGTGCCAATGAGTCCACTTTCCTGAACGAACAAAATTATCTCCTTTAACAATATTACGTGCGATCGAAAGCATAAGCCCAAAAGCTAAATCAGCAGTAGTTTGACTCAATACATCAGGAGTATTACACATTATAATGCCATTTTTAGTAGCTGTATCAATATCAAAATTATCATATCCAACCGCATAATTTGAAACAATTTTTAAAGAATCTTTACCAGATTGTAAAACTTCACTATTAATTTGATCTTCAATAGTTGTAAACAATCCAATACACTCAGCTGCTTTTTGAATAATTACTTCCTGTGGGGGTTTGGTATCTTGAGGCCATATTTCTATTTCAGCAACTCTATTTAGTATTTCTTGAGCTTCGGGTGGAATAATACGAGTTACAAAAACTTTAGGTAAACTCATTTATCCTCCTTTATTTTAATTTCTCATGATTATTTTTATCATATTACAAATATTTCTTGTGATATACTAGGCTCCATCAAATAAATTAGTGGAGGGTATTTATGGCACTATTGCTTGGAGATGCTGAAATCAACAATCTACTTACTATGAACGATGTAGTAAATACTATGGAAAATGCTTTCAAAGAAGTTGGAAAAGGTGTTACTTGGAATAGACCACGATCAAGAATCAGACTTCCAAGAGGATTTCATCATCTTATGGCTGCTTCTCTTGCTGAACCTAATGTATTTGGATTGAAAACTTATACGAGTTTTAGAAAAGGTATAAGATTTATGACCTTGGTTTATGACGGAGAACAGGGTGATTTATTATGTATTGTACAAGGTGGAAGATGTTCCCAGATGAGAACTGGTGCAGTAAGTGCTGTTGGAACAAAGTACATGTCTAATGAAGATAGTAAAACAGTTGGTATAATCGGAACTGGTTTTCAAGGTAGAGCCCAGCTTGAAGGTGTTTGTGCCGTAAGAAATATTACTTCCATTAAAGCTTATGACAGAGATAACGAAGCATGCATAAATTTCTGTAATGAAATGTCAGAGAACTTAGGTATAGAAATTACTCCGGTTGATGATCCAGAAAAATGTGTTGCTAACTCAGACATTGTCATTACAATGACCACTGCAAGAGAACCAATATTATTTGGATCATGGTTGGAAGAAGGTATGCATATTAATGCTGCTGGCAGTAATCATTGGATACGACGAGAAGTAGACGATGATGTTATTAAACGAGCAGATTCTATAGTTGTTGACAGTAAGGAAGACGCATACGTTGAAGCTGGTGACTTATTATATCCAATAGAACGAGGTGTAATACGTTGGGATCAAATTCATGAGTTATCCGATCTAGTTTCTGGAAAAATTATTAGCAGAAAATCTAATAAAGACATAACACTACTAGAATCTCAAGGTATAGCGATAAGTGATATAGCAACTGCTGCTCTTGCGTATGAAAGAGCAAAATCTGAAGGTGTTGGTCAAGAAATACCATTAGACTTATAAATATTTTGGAGGATAAAATCATGCCCACTGTTGAAGAATTAAAAGCACTAGCAATCGAAGAAATAGATAAGAGAAAAGAAGAAATTATAGGTCATGCAAAACATATATTAAATAATCCAGAGGTTGGATTTACAGAATTTAAAACATCTAAATATGTAAGTGAAATTTTCTCCAAACTTGGTATTGAACATGATGCAAATTTGGCCTTAACAGGATTAAAAGGAAATATTGACTGTGGTGGTGGTGAAGGACCAAATGTTTCTGTTATTGGAGAACTTGATTCTTTAAGAATTTTTGAACATCCAATACACGATTTGACTACGGGTGCAGCTCATGCGTGTGGGCATCATTGTCAGATTGGCAGTATGATAGGTTCAATGATTGGACTTATAGTACCTGAAGTAAAAAACAATTTAAGTGGTTCGATAATACCTATAGCCGTTCCTGCTGAAGAATTTATAGATGTAGAACAACGAATGTTATTAAGAGAAGAAGGTAAAATAGAATTTATGGGTGGAAAACAAGAATTCATAAAACTTGGAGTCTTTGATGATGTAGATATGGCCATGATGTGCCATACCTCTGCCACAGATACAACTTTTGGTGTTGGAGGAACAAGTAACGCACATATAGTGAAATATGTTGAATTCACAGGACAAGCTGCTCATGCTGGAGGATCACCTCATATGGGAATTAATGCACTTAATGCTGCCATGATTGCACTTACTGGAATAAACGCAAACAGAGAAACATTTCTAGATACTGATACCGTGCGTGTTCATGGGATTCTTACACGTGGAGGCCAAGCTGTTAGCTCTATACCTTCACAAGTCACACTAGAATGGCGTGTTCGTTCAGGATCTAATGAGGCAGTTGTAGCTAATAGTAAAAAGGTAGATAGATGTTTCCAAGCAGGAGCAATGGCAGTTGGTGCGAAAGTATCTGTTACTAATATTCCTGGTTACATGCCCAGACTTGATAATACACAATTGCAAGAATTGTTTTTACAAAATGCTGGTAATCTAACTACTAAAGATGACATTGATATTATAGATAATTCACATAATGGTGGTGGATCTACAGATATGGGAGATTTATCTCAAATAATGCCTACATTACACCCTTATGTAGGTGGTGGAGATGGTGTAGGGCATAGTGAAACTTATCTCATTCATGATTATGAAAAGGCTGTCATACAACCCGCCAAAGCAATGGCCTGTGTTGTAATAGATCTATTATCCAACAATGCAGCAAAAGCTAAAGAAATAAAAGAAAAACACAATTACAACATGACAGCTAGTCAATACTTAGATTTTCAAAGGTCCGTTGCTGAAGTTATAGAATACGCTCCTGAAGGATAATAAATGCAAATATTATCTTTATGGATACAACTCGGCATTACTACAGCTATAATCTTATATGCCTCAAACTTTCTAGCTAAGTCTGCAGATAATATTGCTGATAAAACAGGTCTTGGTAGATCAATAATCGGTGTTGTATTACTCGCAACTGCAACATCTCTTCCCGAGTTAGGAACTGGTGCAAGCAGTATCGTTTTGTTTAACGAAATTGACTTAGCTGCTGGAGATGTTTATGGAAGTTGTGTATTCAATTTATTAATTATAGCCATACTTGATCTAATCTATAGAAATAAACCTATTTTATCTAGCGTGGGCAACACTCCCATAATTGTAGCAGGGTTATCTATAGTACTTATTTCAACCTCAATATTTGGAATACTTTATATGGAATATTTTGATGAAATTAGTTTGCTTATATTCAATAGATTAGATCCAATAAGTATTGTACTACTAGTACTTTTCGTTATCTCAATGTTTATAATCTATAAGATAGAAAAAAATAATCATGAATCCGAAGATGCTATTAATACCTCAGATACATTAAAAAAGTCAGGTATTATTTTTTTCATATCCGCAACTATAATTATAATCTGTGCCGTATGGCTCGCTAATGTAGGTAAAAATATAGCAATAATAATGGAATGGGAAACAAGTTTTGTAGGTACTCAGTTCTTGGCATTTAGTACTTCTTTACCAGAACTAGCTGCATCCATTGCTGCACTTAGAATAAATGCACCTGAATTAGCCATCACTAATGTTTTAGGTAGTAACCTTTTCAATATAGGTGTAGTTCTGTTTGCTGACGATCTTGTTGCTAAAAATGTTCACCTATTAAACGAAGTATCAAATGTTCATCTAATTTCAGCGATAGCAAGTATTATTATGACAATCATTGTCTTATTTGCATGCAAAAAACAATTTAGTCAAAAAATATATGGTGATATCACAGCGTTAATGATTATAGCAATTTACATTACAAGCAGTATTTCAATTTTCCAAGAAGCATTTCAATTACTATATCTAGGTCTAGGATTAATCATTGCCATCATCATTACATTAGTACTCAGGACTTATTTCAACTTTACAAATTCACAGCTAAATTAGATACTATAGTCTCAATATAGCATATAAAATTTATGTATTATGGTAAAAGATAAGCAAAATTTAATTTATCTTGATCATGCTTCAACTACATATATACGAGATGAAGTATATGAAGCTATGAAACCGTATTTAACAAACAATTTCGGCAATCCATCAAGTATTTATACTATTGCTCAACAAAGTAGGATAGCAATTGATCAGTCTAGAGAAAAAATTGCAAAAATCCTCAATTGTCGACCAAGTGAAATAATATTCACTAGTGGGGGAACTGAGTCAGATAATTCTTCCATCTATAGTACAGCTATTGCTCAAATGAATATTGGGAAACATATTATTACAAGTTCAATCGAACATCATGCAGTTCTTAACGCTTGTGAATTCCTGGAGGAAAATCTTGATTTTACTGTTACTTATTTACCTGTAAATAATCAAGGTATTATCAATTTAGAATCGCTTAAATCACAATTAACCCCAAAAACAACTATAGTTAGCATTATGTTAGCAAACAATGAAATTGGCACAATACAACCAATAAAAGAGATTTCAAAAATAATTAAAGACTACGCTAAAAACAATAATACGAGAATACTAATTCATACTGATGCCGTGCAAGCACCTGGATATATAAACCTAGATGTCAAAGATCTTGATGTGGATCTTTTAAGCCTTTCATCTCATAAATTTTATGGCCCTAAAGGTTGTGGAATATTGTATGTAAAAAGAGGAACCCCTTTTACACCTATTAGTGTTGGAGGAAGCCAAGAAAGACAAAGAAGAGCTGGGACAGAAAATGTATCAGGCATTGTTGGTACAGCAAAAGCCTTGGAACTCGCAGAGTTAGAAAGAACTGAAATCACAAAAAAAATAACAAACCTTCGAAATAAATTAATATCAGGTGTATTAAATAACATTGAAAAAGTAACCTTAAATGGTGACCCTATTAATCGTTTAGCTAATAATGCAAACTTTTCTTTTCAAGATATCGAAGGGGAGTCCATATTATTAAGTTTAGACTTGGAAGGGATAGCTGCTTCCAGTGGTAGTGCTTGTACATCTGCCTCTTTAGAACCATCGCATGTTCTAAAATCTATTGGGTTAACGGATGAAATAGCACAATCTTCTGTTAGAATGACTTTAGGGAAAAATACAACTGAGGAAGAAATAGATTTGGTACTTGATACTCTTCCCAAAATAGTTACTAGATTAAGATCAATGCCCACACTTTCCAATGTATTATAAATTAGGATAAAAAAATGAAACACTACACAATATATATTATGATTTTATTACTACTTTTTGTTGTTGGTTGCGATTCTACTGCAAAAGCTACGGATTGGCACTTTGGAGATGCTTTAGCAGCTAGAGTTAAACAAATTAAAACCACTGACAAGATAGTTTATATGTCTTCCGGAGATCAATATATTATTGAGCCGAGTCAATCTGACAGACAATTAACTGTCGCACAATTACAGTTTATGAATAGAGAGGCAAGTACATTGTTTATGACTGTAAATAGAGACACCATAACTCTTAGAGATAATGACTTTGTAGACTATCTTCCATTAAATCCTTTTGAAAACAGAAAAAAACTTTCCGAAAAACAATCTGTTAGTGAATTTTCTCCATTTTTATGGGCAGATGGTACTGATAAAACACCTACAATAGAATTACCAACAAAGTGTGGTAATGCAGAAAATTGTGAAATTGTAGGATGGGTTGTATTTGAAACACCTAAATCAATAACATATAACGAATTGATTTTTGATAGTGCTGATATAATTCATATGAGATTCCCTGTAGATTAATTTCATCATATTTTTTCTATAGATTGCTCATATTATTTGCCTATGCTATAATTGGGCTTCTTTGTCAAAAGAATCCTAAAAAAAACACGGAAATAATATAAATATATGCAAGAAAATAAAACAGTTGGATTACAATCTTTATTAGAATCTGGAGTACATTTTGGTCACCAAACAAGAAAATGGGACCCAAGAATGGAAAAGTACATTTTTACAGTTAAGGATGATATCCATATCCTAGATTTGTACAAAAGTGCAGAATTACTCGACGAAGCTAAGAGCTTTGTCGAAAGAATTGCTGCAAATGGTGGTAAGCTATTATTTGTTGGAACAAAACGTCAAGCTCAACAAGGTGTAATCGACGCTGCAAATGCCACTAAGGGATATTATATTGACTACCGATGGTTGGGAGGAACATTTACTAATTTTACTACCATCCAGAAAAGAATTGAGTATTTGATAAATACTGAAGAAAAACGTGCCAAGAATCAATTAAATCATCTACCTAAGAAAGAACTTCAAAAAGTTGATGATAAATTAGCAAAATTAAACAAATATCTTGGCGGCGTAAAAGAAATGATGAAATTACCTGAGGCAATTTTTGTTGTCGATATAGGTAAAGAAAATATTGCAATTCAGGAAGCTCGAAAGTTAAAAATTCCTATAATTGGAATTGTTGATACAGACTGTAACCCAGAATTAGTTGATTACCCTATCCCTGGTAATGATGATTCGATAAAATCTGTACGTTTTTTGTTAAATGAAATAGTTGAATCTTATACTTCGGGTGCTAATAGTTTTCAAGAGGAAGTTGTAGAACAACTAACAGCAGCTGAAGAGTCTATTGAAGAACCTACAGCTGAAGTTGAAGAAACACCAGAAACCTCTGATGTAACAACCACTGAAGAACCTACAGCTGAAGTTGAAGAAACACCAGAAACCTCTGATGTAACAACCACCGAAAAACCTGAGGAATAACATCTTGGAAATTACTACTGATATGATTAAAAGTCTCCGCGAAGAAACAAGTGCTGGAGTTATGGATTGCAAAAAAGCCTTAGAAGAAGCCAAAGGAGATTTATCCGCAGCAATATCATTGTTACGTGAAAAAGGTATAGCAAATGTGGCAAAAAAAACTGATCGTGCAACCAATGAAGGAATTATAGAATCCTATATACATGGTAATTCCAAAGTTGGTGCTATGGTTGAATTAGTATGTGAAACAGACTTTGTAGCTAGAATGGAAGAGTTCAAAGAACTTGCACATAATTTAGCTATGCAAGTAGCTGCTATGAATCCTCAATATCTAGATGAGGAAGAAATCGAAGACAAATCTGCCAATAATGATGAATTACTTTTGATGAAACAAGCCTTTATTAAGGATTCTTCAAAAAATATTAGTGATTTAGTTACTGACTTAGCATCCAAAGTTGGAGAAAATATCAAGGTAAGACGCTTTTCAAGATTTGAATTAGGCAACTAATTAACACTTTCTAGGAGCATACCATTAAAGATTCTGATTATAACAGGGTTTTGGTTAAACTTAGTGGAGAGTCCCTAAAAGGAGACTCCAATCTAGGTATTAATTATGAATCACTGAATTTTCTTGCCAACGAATTCAAAGAAGCCACAGAACTTGGGGTTCAAATTGCAGTTGTAATTGGTGGTGGTAATTTCTGGAGAGGACATGAGTGGGAAGCCTTAGGAATGGATAGAGCTACAGCAGATTACACAGGAATGCTTGCTACATTAATGAATGCTCTTGCTCTTCAAGATTCTCTAGAAAAAAATGGAATGGCAGTTCGAACAATGTCTGCACTTGAAGTCCAAGCAGTTGCAGAAACCTATATAAGAAGGAAAGCAACAAGTCACTTATCAAAAAAACGTATAGTAATATTCGGTGCCGGTATTGGAGACCCATTTATGACAACTGATACAGCTGCTGCATTAAGATCAATCGAAATAGGTGCAGATATTTTGTGTATGTCTAAAAACCAAGTTGACGGAGTATACGACAGTGACCCTATTAGCAATCCAAACGCAAAAAAATTTGATAACTTAGAATATATCGATGCTATTAATTTGCGACTAAAAATTATGGATGGTACTGCATTATCTTTATGCATGGAAAATGATTTACCTATAGTAGTTTTCGACTTATTTAAAAAAGGAAATCTATCAAAAGTTTTATCTGGTTTAAAAATAGGTACTACTATTTCTAATTCAAAAACAAAAAATAGTTAAGGTATATATATGAGTGAACAATTATTAAACGAAACTGATACTAAAATGAATAAAACTATAGATGCTTTAAAAAAAGATTACTCAGCAGTTAGAACAGGTAAAGCATCAAGTTCATTAGTTGAAAATATCATTGTGGAATATTATGGATCTAATACACCTCTATCTAACCTTGCTACTATAAGCGTTCCTGAAGCACAATTAATTGTAATTCAACCTTGGGATAAAGAAGCAATTATTTCTATTGAAAAAGGACTTCAAAAATCCGATATGGGATTTAATCCTGCTAATGACGGTTCAGTTATCAGAATTCCTATTCCACCTCTAACAGAGGAAAGAAGAAAAGAACTAGTAAAAATAGTAAAAAAACAATCTGAAGATTATAAAATCTCAATTAGAAATGTGAGAAGAGATTTTGTTGATCAAATTAAAAATCTCGAAAAAAATAAAGAAATCTCACAAGATGAATTACACAGGTATCAAGAACAAATCCAAAAAACTACTGATAAACACATTGGTGAAATAGATAATATTACTGTGCAAAAAGAAAAAGAAATCATGGAAATATGATCAATGAAGATCTTAGACAATCCGATATACCATCCTTAGACATTATTCAAGATTTTCAATTAATAGAAAATCAACCTAGTCATGTTGCAATAATAATGGATGGCAATGGAAGATGGGCTATGAATAAAAATCTACCTAGAATAGATGGACATAAAGCAGGTATAGCAGCTATATTCCCTCTTATCGATGTAATCATTAATTCCAATATAGAACATTTGACCTTATATGCATTTTCCACAGAAAATTGGAATAGGCCTAAATCAGAAGTTGATGGTTTAATGGGACTACTTGAGGAAGCTATTATGAAAGAAACTGATTCAGTCCATGAAAAAAACATCAAAATAAACTATATAGGCAATACAAAAAGACTTTCTCCTAATTTACAAAAATTAATAAATAACTCACTAGAAATTACCCAAAGTAATACTGGACTTACATGCAATATCGCTTTGGATTATGGTGGAAGAGAAGAAATCATACAGGCAATAAAAAACATTATCGATGATAATATAAAAAGTGTGGATATCAACGAAACACTAATAAATCAATATTTATATACTGCCAATATACCTGATCCTGATTTAATAATTAGAACAGCAGGAGAACAACGAACCAGTAATTTTTTACCTTGGCAATCAGTATATAGTGAATATTTTTCAACAGAAATACTATGGCCTGATTTCAAACCTAATGATTTATTAAAAGCTGTCCAGTCATATAGTACAAGAAAGAGAAAATACGGAAAATTATAAATGAAAGACAATCGATTTCTCACACGAATGATGTCAGCATTGGTTGTTTTACCAATATTTTTTGGTGCAATTTTTCTCGGAGATCCCTATCTGTTCATTTTTGTAACACTTATAGCAATGTTAGCAATATTTGAATTCTTAAAGTTAGTAAAAATATCTCTTTTATTTACCCAAATTATATTAATATGCTTGGTACCAGTAATTTTGACTTTGTTATCAATACCTTCTATTGCTAATGATCTTATAACTAAAATTTTTCTCATCACTAGTTTAATATCAGGACTGTATATAATTTTATTTAAATTAGATGTAAATAACCAAATTAAACTTACTTTCTATGGAATATTAGGTTTGATTTACATAACTGGAGCAATTATATCTGGATTAAGTATTTATGATAATTATGAGATTAGCCTTATTGTCATAATTATGATTGGTATTTTTTTAACTGACACTTCAGCATTCGTAGTGGGAATTACATTAGGAAAACATCCATTAGCAAAGAAAATAAGCCCAAATAAAACAATTGAAGGTAGTGTAGGTTCATTTATACTCACAACATTGTTTTTTATATTTGTTTATTCTCAGAATTTAACTATTTTTACAAGTATTCTAACTACAATATTGTTTTCTACAGTGTTAAACATAAGTGCACAATTTGGCGATATAATTATTTCAACACTAAAAAGAAAAGCTAATGTAAAAAATACTGGCGTAATCATGCCAGGACATGGTGGTTGTTTAGACAGGATAGACTCAATTCTATTAAGTCTAATTACTACTAATGTTTTTCTCTGGAGTATTATATGAAAAACATCGTTATACTAGGTTCAACTGGCTCTGTTGGCGTCCAAACATTAGATATTGTCAGGGCTTTTCCAAACGAACTAAATGTTGTTGGTTTAGTAGCAAATAATAATACCCAACTACTAAATAAACAAATTGATGAATTCCAACCAGATTTTATCAATTTTAATCCACAACTAATAAGCTCGATAAAATTACAAAGTGCTAAACACGAAAAAAATATTGATATTATATCAAATCCAATAGTAGATATAATTGTTGTAGCAACGCCAAGTTTACACAGCTTAGAAGAAACTTTAGAAGCTTTAAAAATTGGAAAAACAATTGCGTTAGCTAGTAAAGAAATCATCGTTAGTGCTCAATCATTACTCGAGGAAATCGAAGATGTTAGAAAAAAGATATTACCAGTTGATAGTGAACCAAGTGCAATTTGGCAATGTATTGAAAAAGAATCTAGTATAGCTAATATAATTATAACTGCATCTGGTGGATCATTAAGAAATATTTCCACAGATAAATACGAAAACGTAACACCAGAACAAGTTTTAAACCATCCTGTATGGTCTATGGGTAGTAAAATTACTATTGATTCAGCAACTTTTGCAAATAAAGCATTTGAAGTTATTGAAGCTAAGTGGTTATTTGATATTGATTATGAAAAAATATCCGTATTAGTACATCCACAAAGTATTATCCATTCTATAGTAGAATTTAATGATGGCTCGATGAAAGCACAATTAGCAAACCCTGACATGAGACTACCCATCCAGCATGCTTTGCTATACCCAGAAAGAAAACCCAATGATCTTGTATCCCCATTGAATTTAGCTGAAATTGGAAAACTGGAATTTAACGAAACTGATAATCATAAATACCCATGTTTTAAATTAATTCTTGATGCTGCGAAACTTGGGAAATCTTATCCCGCACTAATATGTGCAACAGATGAAGTATTGGTAAATGCTTTTTTAAATCGTCAAATTAAATATACTGATATACCTCGATATCTTGAGAAAATCATTAATCAACATAAGCCGTCTATAATAACTAAAGACACAATTATACAAATTACCGAGGAAACTAGGTACAAAACTTTAGAATTGATAAATAATAAATTATGAACATAGCTATCTTTATAATATCTTTAGCAATTATTGTACTTCTTCATGAACTTG
>MDTE01047547.1_pt1 | contig 17692 bp, 8 predicted proteins | sample 811231 | NCBI WGS metagenome assembly MDTE01 (sample SAMN05326651, study PRJNA326480) | marine metagenome | isolation source: seawater | place: Indian Ocean: Red Sea | collected 2010 | reverse complement strand
ATCTCATGTCATCGCCGAGGAGAAGAAAACCGTCGTCGTCGTCGTCGTCGATCGTCTCAAAAATCGTCTCGACAGTCGTCGTCCTCGGGGCGGTGCTGCGCGCGACGTTGCTCGCGGGAAGCGTCGAGGTGAGTATTGTTTAAGTTCTCTCCCCCCCCCCTCGTTTTTTTTGGTGTGTGTGTGCCCGATCGTTTTTCTTTTCGTTTCTTTTTCGGCGGCTTTGGAGCGATGCGAGGAGAGAGAGAGAGAGACTAACGAAAGGTGTTCCGATCGCAGGCGCAAGATGACGATGATTTGAGACCGGCGGGACCGTACGATCACGTTCCGGATTATGGTCCAGATTACGGCGAGTACGACGGGATGGGCGGCATGGGCGGCATGGGCGACTACGGCGACTACGGCGGCATGGGCGGTGACTACGGCGACTACGGCGGAGAAGAGGAAGACTTGGAAATGCCGGAAGGTCCGTACGAAGTCGAACCGTTAGGGAAGAAGAATTTTACGTCCATTTTGAAAAACTTGGATGGAGCTTTAGTGGAGTTTTACGCGCCGTGGTGTGGACACTGTCAAAAGTTGGAGCCGCACTATGAGTACGCCGCGAGACATTTGAAAGACAGCGAAAAGTTGGAAGGTAAAAACGTGAAATTATTCAAAGTCGACGCGACTGTGGAAGAGGCGTTGGCAAAGGAAATGGGCGTGGAAGGGTTTCCAACAATGAAGTGGTTCGAAAAAGGTGAATTGAAGAAGACTTACCAATCCGGGAGAGACCAGTACGTCATCTCTGGCTACGTCGAACGTCAAATGGGCGAACCGAGCATGGATTTGACGACCATGAAAGTGTTCACCGGGGAAGAGGCGCCGAAAAAAGAAAAGAAAGTGAAAGAAGACGGTGACGAAGGCGAAGGAGGAGAAGATGATGAAGACGAAGAGGATGAGGACGATGAAAAGCGGGCGACTTTGATTGCTGTTTTCGACGAATTGGGCTCTTCCCCAGACTTTACAAACTTTTACGCGATGGCGAAAGATATCGATCTCGAAGGCCTCGACATCGCGCACACAGATAATCGTGCGAACGTCGCCAAATTAGGTTTGACTAACTTCAAAAAACCGACTAACCCGGCGATGGTTTTGATGTTTGAAAACGAAAAAGGCGAGAAATCGTTCGCGGAATACGACGGCAAATGGGAGGCGAAAGAGGTCACCAAGTTTGCGGCCGTTGCGCAACTTCCCTGGGTCATTCCATTCGAGCAAGAGAATATCAACAAAGTGTTCGAATCCGGCGTGTCTGTGCAACTTTTGGTATTTTACGACGGCGAGAACGAGGAAGCGGCGAAAGAACTCACCGCGCTCCTTGAGGAAGTTTCCAAGGAAGACAACAAGAGCGGCAAGATTTTGTTCGTCATCGTGGACATTAAAGGTAGCGATGCCGAGGGTGTTTTGGAATACTTCGACGTGACCGTCGGCGAGGACGAGTTCCAACCGCAGGCGGTCATCTTTTCCCAACCAGACACTCCAGAACCGGTGAACAAAGACGAGAAGGAAGAAGCGATCATCGAAGAAGGCCAAAAGAAGTTCAAGCTCGAAAACGCGCCGACGATTACGAAGCCAATCTTGCAACAGTTCATTAAAGCATTCGAAGCTGGTTTGTTGCAGGAACACTTAAAGTCTGAACCGATTCCGGATGAAAACTACGGTCCGTTGTACAAAGTTGTCGGCGAAAACTTTGATGAAATGGTTGACGATAGCGACACAGATGTCTTTCTCGAAGTCTACGCGCCGTGGTGCGGGCACTGCAAAGAACTTGCGCCGACGATTAAGAAACTCGCTAAAAGGTTCAAAGATGTGCCGACGGTGAAAATTTGCGACATGGATGGTACCGCGAACGAACATCCTTTAGTGAAGGATGCGAAAGGTTTCCCGGCGATTTATTTCTTTCCCGCGGGGGGGAAGGGCGTAAGAATCCCATGGGACGAAGAGGAGAAGCGAACGGTCGGTGGCTTCACGAGATTTATTCAAGCGAACGCAAAACATCCGTTTGAATTGCCGAAAATCAAATCCAAGGAAGAGAAGGCTGCGGAGAGAGAGGCGAAGAGAAAAGCGAAGGAGTACGAAGAGGCGCACGAAGAGTTGTAAACGTGCGCGCGCGCATCTTCAATAAGTAGGGAGTACACAACGTACGTAGTCAATTATTATCATTCGATAATCTTCTTTCATCACGATGGTCCGAGAGTTATAATAAATATGAATTAAATACGTATTATTCTTATTATTGTTATTATTACTTGCCGCCGTTTTCTCTTTTAATCGCTCGATAGGCGATGTCCCTTCGACAGAAACCGTTCGCCCAATCGATTTTATCAATGGCCTCGTATGCGTTCTTCGTAGCATTCTTTACGGACGAACCCATCGCAGTAATCCCCAAAACTCGACCACCGTTCGCTAATATCGCCCCGTTCTCTCCACTCGCCGTTCCAGCGTGAAAGATTTTCGTTTTCGCCGTCGATTCCTCCGCGCCTTGTAAATTTTTGATCTCATCGCCTTTCGAGTAACTTCCTGGGTACCCTTTCGCCGCTAAAACAACATTCACGGCTGGTTCTTCGCTCCATTTAACGCTTTTCACGTCTTCTTCGGTGATATTATTCGTCGCTGCGGCATATAAAAGTTGGCACAAATCGCTCTCCATTCTCGTCATCAACGTTTGGCACTCGGGATCGCCAAAGCGCACATTGTGTTCCAACAGTTTTACTTTTTTCGTTTTCTCGTCAATCATCAACCCAGCAAAGATGACGCCGTTATATTCGCACCCTTCTTCTTGCATTCCTTTTACTGTTGGCTCGATAATGTTCTTCATCACGTCCTCTTCAATCTCTTTCGTGACGACTGGAGCGGGCGAATAGGCGCCCATACCACCGGTGTTCAATCCAGTATCGCCGTCGCCAACTCTTTTGTGGTCTTGCGCCGACGCTAATGGCACGGCCACATCACCACCAACGACGGCAAAAAACGATGCTTCCTCGCCAAACAGAGTTTCCTCAATTACGATCGTATCGCCGGCATCGCCAAACTGCTTATTCAACATCAGCTCGTCGATGGCTTTTTCTGCCTCCTCGATAGTTTCGGTCATAATCACGCCTTTCCCGGCAGCCAACCCAGACGTTTTAATCACAATCGGCGCGCCAGTCACCGTTCTGACGTACTCCTTCGCTTTCTCCGCGTCGTTAAACACCTCGTACGTGGCCGTCGGTATGTTATACTTCCTACATAAGTTCTTCATGAACTCTTTCGACCCTTCTAACTGTGCCGCTTTCTTCGACGGTCCAAATACGTTGATATTTTCTGCGCGCAAACTGTCCGCTAACCCATCCACCAACGGCGCTTCCGGACCGACGACGACTAAATCGATACGGTTCGATTTGCAAAATTCTACCACGCCCGCGTGATTCGATTCCGCGACGTCCGCTACCGATATCACGCCCGGTTCTAACGCGATACCTGCGTTCCCTGGTAACGCGAACACTTTTTCGCACGAGGGAGACTGTCGCAAGCGGTAGATTAACGCGTGCTCGCGGCCGCCCGAACCGATGACTAAAACCTTCTTCATCTCCTCCGAAGACGAGGCCATCGAGAACACCATCGTTCTTTCTCCTCTCCTTGTCGTTGCTCGTCGTCTGCGTTGACATTTCGCGAACGACAAAGACGCGCGCGCAACTACTTTTGTCATCATCGCGTTCGAACTTTTCAAAAAGAATGTGTCGTCGTCGTTTCCAACGCTGCTTCTCGCTTTGATTGCTCGTCTCGTCGCCGCGTTCGTCGTCGTTGTCGTCATCACCATCGTCCGCGCCATCGTTCTCCCTCTCTCTCTCTCTCTCTCCGTGCCCGTGTTCTGAGCGCGCGTTCTCTTCTCGCGTTTTCGATGCGACGAGCGCCCCTTTTTTAGAAGTTTTTCTTTTCAAGCCTCCTCCTCCTTTTCAATCGAAGACGACGAAAAGGCCTGCGTCCTTTCTTTTTTCTAAAGTCGAGCCATTTTTTCACGTGTGTTTGTGTTTTGTGGAGAAACGAAGAGAGAATTGTTGTTGTAAATTTTCTATGTAGGTCGCTTTTTTCCTTCTTCGTGTCTGTCCTTGCACTAACGAGAAGAGGGAGCGTTTCAAGTTTTTTTCTTTCTCCAAAAGACTCCCAAATTTATTCCTCTCTTTGCCCTCTTGTCGAGAGAGAAAAAAAAGACAAAAAAGGACAACGGAGACGAAACGAACACAAAAAAGAGAGAGATCTCTTTTTTTTGCTTGTGGGTCAAACAAAAAAAAGGACGAAAAAACAAGAAGGAAAAAAAGGATAGAAGTCCCCCCCCCCCGTAAGCGCGACTATATACATATCCAAAAGTCCGATATTATATTATCGGCACAAATCATCATCATCACGGTCGGTCGCGGGCGCAAAGACGCGGAAACGACGACTGTTCTCGGGGGGAGTAGACTTTTTCGCGGGATTCAATCGAGCGAGACTTTAAAAGGCGGCGAAAATGAGCGTTTCGATGGTCGCGTCGTCCGGTGCGCACGCGTTTGCGAACGCGCACATTGGTGCGAGGAGAATATCATCGAAATCGTCGTGTAATCGGAGGACGAAGGTGAAGATTTCTTCGTCTTCCGTGTCGTCCAGCTCGCAGACGATCAAGGCCATGGCCATCGCGGATACGAACGCGGAAATTGATTTCGCGAAATACGTGAAAGAAAAGAACGCGGCTATCGAGCAGGCCTTATCCGATTCCGTCCCGACTATGTACCCGGAAAGACTTCACGAATCCATGCGATACTCTTTACTCGCCGGTGGGAAACGAATTCGTCCGTGTTTAGCCATCGCCGCGTGCGAGATGGTCGGAGGGAAACAAGAAGTTGTCATGCCCACCGCCTGCGCGCTAGAAATGATCCACACGATGAGTTTAATTCACGACGATTTACCGATGATGGATAACGACGATTTTCGAAGAGGCGTACCGACGAACCATAAAGTGTACGGGGAAGAGATGGCTATTTTAGCTGGCGACGCGTTGTTATCGCACGCGTTCGAGTACATCGCGAGAGAGACGAAAGGTGCCCCGGCAGAGAAGATTTTACGGGTGATTGCGGATGTTGGGAAGTGTGTCGGTTCGGAAGGTTTGGTAGGTGGCCAAGTTGTGGATATCGAAAGCGAAGGATTGGCGATGGAAGGGAAACCGGTGAGTTTGGATACGTTGAAGTATATTCACGCGCACAAGACCGGGGCGTTGTTGGAGACGGCGGTCGTTTCCGGGGCGATTTTGGGTGGTGGAAGCGAAGAAGATATCGAACGGCTGGGGAAGTACGCGTACGATATTGGATTGGCGTTTCAAGTTGTGGATGATATTTTGGATTGCACGGCAACGAGCGAGGAGTTAGGCAAAACGGCTGGTAAAGACGTCGCGGTTGGTAAGGCGACGTACCCGAGTTTATTAGGATTGGAGGAGTCGCAGAGAATAGCAGATGAATTGATTAAGGGCGCGAAGGATCAGTTGTCCGTATATGATCCGAAGAAAGCCGCGCCGCTCATTGGCTTAGCCGATTACATTAAAAACAGAAAGAATTAAGAAAAGGGAGAGCGACGAGGAGAGAGAAAGAGTAGTACGAATAGAGAGAAAGACAACAACGAGGACTGAGACGTATAATCACACTTATTCTCGAAAGTTTCTTTTTTTTGCGTATTGTAATAATAATTAAACTTCTTTACTGAAACATTTTGCGAACATAAACATACCACGACGACCGGTTATGGACGGTGGCGACAGAGAACGTTTAGTTAGTTGCTTTACGCTTTGTTAAAGCATTCATTCGCTCTCGAAATTCTTCCGCCGCAGATTTCGCTTTCGTAACGGGTGATTTCTCGACAGCCGAGACGACGGCGTTCATGTCTCTCGGGGAAAGCTTGAATCCTTTCAAAGCGGCAGAGCCACCGGTACTTTTACCATTCGAAGCGAAACTACTCCCAAAGTTCCTCGGCGTCGCGCGAAAAGTAAAAGAGCTTCCTCCGTTTTCCTTTTCAGAAATAACGGAAGGAGTAGAGGACGAATTAGACAACAACGTCTTCTTTTTGCGACTGTTATCCACTTTCGCCAAACCTCTGTTCACATATGCTTGGAACGCTGAACTCGTCTGTTGCAAGTGTTCGTTCAAGTCGACGCGGGAAATTTTCTCTTCGCACTTCGTAAAATCGTACAGTTGCTCGAGACCTTGGACGGTTGTCTCCTTAACGCCGATTTTCGCGAAAATACTCGACAATTCCTCTCGAACTTTGGATTCAATTTCGTCTTCTCCGGAGAGGATTTTTAAACTCGCGCGAACCTGTCGCAACAACGAAGGAGGTTGGTCTGCCTCGCTCTCCAACTCTGGTATTTTTACGTTCATACCTGTCAAAGCTAACTTAGCGTACTTTTCTGCGGACGGACCGATAACTTTACACACCTCGTGGATGACCGCCCGAACGATACGAATGTTTTTATTCCCGTGATCGTCGTCGCGTTCGCCTTCGAGGATGAACTCTTCGCCTTTGAAGGAGTAAAATTCGTGCACGGCGGAGAAAATCGAGGCGATGTTGATGCCGGTATCCACCAGCTCTTCAAGCTGAAACGCGAGTTTGACGAGACATTTCGCAACTAACGATTCGAATAAGGCCACTTTCGCTTCGACGCTTTCGGTTTTTGCGGTCTTCTTTCTCAGATGATTTGCAGTTGTCGTCGTCGCGGTGGCATCAGCCAACGAAGAGAAATTTGGGACGCCTTCCCCAGATAATAATTTGATCAAACTGACCATAGAATTCGTCTTGGAGAAGTTTTCCATGGCTTTCTCTGCGATCGCGTTGAGCGCGTTCAAATAATCCGAAGATTCGAAAACAGTTGTAGTTGATTCAGCCGAAGATATGTTAGTGTCAACATCATTATCCATGGCCAAAACCAACTGCGAGAGAACAGAGGCGAAGACGTTCCTCGTCGTTTCTTCCGACGCGTCATTCGCTAAGATGGACTCCTTCAAGACCGCGTGCATAGTCATCAACGCGTACTTACATCCACGCAGTAACGTTTCGTATTCCTCTCGCTCTTCCTCGATCTTTTTGTTCGTTTTACTCTTTTTGTGTTTCTCGCATTTTTTCTTCGCCTTCACCGCGTTTTCAAAGAAAATCGGCAGTTCGTCCGATAAAAACATGAGCAAAGGTCCAATCGTTCCAGAAATTTCGTGTTTGAACGCGTCCGACATGGAATGCGCGTTCATTTCGTGACACAACGCTTTCAAACCTTCTACGCACTCGTCGTCTTCGTCGGCCGTGGCTCTCGCAAGTGCGCGGTCCCAGATGGAGGGTCTTGCCGGTGGCGTGATTGGCGGTTCAAGGTCCTTATCGTGTAACACACCGTCAACGTTGAGTTGCTTCGAGTCGCACATTTCGAAAAAGTCTCCGCTGGAGCTTCGAGAGAAGTTTTCTTTAACCGCTTTATCGAACATAACTTCGAGATTTTCCACGTCCATGTTGTCGTCGTCTATAATAGTCTTCCTTTCATTGAACTCCGTCGGCTTTTGGACTTTCTCGACGGTGCCCAAATTTTTATAATTTTCCGGAATGTTGAGCGATGCCGGTTTCTTCATCGCGCTCGATGTAGCAGAAGCATTACTGGTAGTAGTAGGAAACTGTTTGGCGATTCTCTCATCAATAGCCGAACATAAACCGTGCGGTAATTTCTCAATAGCTTTCAGCGCGTCTTCCCGAGTCACCGTGTGTTTCGTCTTACTACTAGTGCTATTACTATTACTATTCATATCGATCGTGCGTTCCATTTTCATGGCAGTTTCAAAAAGATTCGAAGCTGCCATGCGAACGTCATTCGATTTATCGTTAAAGCCAACCGCGGCAAACGCCATGGCAGGTTTTAAGAAAAGTGCGATATCGTTCGCCGTTTTGGTGGTGACAGTGTTCTTCTCAATCGCCTCTATCGTTTCGCGGCAAAAATCCATAGCCTCGCGTTTACCATCCATACACAAGCTGCCGATGGAAGAATTATTAGACGAGCTCGAGGAGATCACAAGCTCGACGAATTTATTCGCAAACTGTTCTAAAACTTCAGCTTCGCCAACGGCAGCGCCCCAATCGGAAATCAAAGAAAACGCAGCTTCTCTGACAAATCTTTTGGAGTCGCCAACGTGTTTCGCACAATCGCTCAATACTAATCGTCCAACTTTCTCGACGTTTCTCCCACACTTCAAAGCGAAACTACCTGCAAGATGTAACGCCTGAGACGCCAAATTCGCGTTGGAGTCGGTAAACCTCGCTCGTAAAGCTGAAAAGAGCGCGTCGAGTCCAAAGACTTCGATGGTACTTGGCGCTGAGTCGAGAATAGATTTCAACTTATCGAGCGCGGCGGATCGACGCTTCCAGTTACCATCAGCTGTATCGCGGAGTAGAGCGTCCGTGATTTTCGCACTCAAATCGGTTGCGCCATCGTTATTATTGGTGTTGATGTTAATGCTGCTAGTGTTTCCGCTCTTTCTATCGCCTTGTTCTTGTTTTCTCTTTGAGGCGGCAACTTTCTCTTCGCCATCGGCTTTGTTCCTCATCGTCGAATTTGTAGCTGGAGCATCAGCAGTTGCCGGCGTAATCTTCGCGCAAATCTCGTTCATCTTCTTCAGTTTGTTATCGTCCACTCCGGCCAGATATTGAGACGAGAGTGCTTTCATCCCGCCGGTTCTCCCCGCGAGTGTGCCGAGAAACTCTTGGGAAGCCTTTCTCGTTTCTGGATCTTTATCCTCCAAAAGTTTCACCACAGTCGCGACTAATTCGTTCGCACCAATCGTCTTTTTCGCTTCCTGCAACGAAAATGACGCGCTCGATCGCGTCAACCATTTCAAAGTTTCCAATTTCGCCTTGCCAACTTTATGTCGCAATCCGTACTTTACCACATCTTCTGCCGAGTCGCAAAACGCAAAACATCGCAAGGAAATGGCATCCAATGCATTGGCAATCGCATTCGTCACGAACGCGTTCTTGTCTTTCAGTTTATCCAATAAAGCACCGAGTAACATTTTCGCTTCTTTGCTAAAATCTGCTCTCGCGTTCAAACATAAATTCATGATCGATTTCGACGCCTCTGCGACGCAGTTCGCGTTGGCGTCTTTCGAGATGACATTTTTGAGCACTTTTTGAAGTTCCATGAAGTCTTCTTTTTGCAAACGCGCGGACGAAGAACACGCGTCGGTGAGTTGCTTCAACGCGTGCAAACGGTGTCGCCAATTGGAAGATACCGCGGCTTCCCAAAATTTTGGAATGTCCTCGTCCATGGATGGTTTGTCCAGAGCTTTGAGCACTGAGAACGGTTCCGCGGAATCGTACGGATCTTCATTCGAGGAATAATCCTTTGCACCTGCTTCCGCTTCTGTCTCCTCGCATACAACGTCTTCTCTGACGTTATCAGAAGACGTCGTTTTCACTCTCATCGCCTTTTGCACGGAAACCAAAAACCTCGTCGCTTTGACTTTTTCCTTCCCTTCCGCCACATCTTTTGCCAACAGCGTCTCCACCTCTCCTTTCATCGTTTTCGGCAACTTGTCTTTCATCTTCTCCATCACGACTTGATCCCCGATCCATTTCGCGCATTCCACTATAACTTTCTTGCCTTCGCTTCTCACCTTCTCGTCTCGATGCCCAATCGCTTCTCCGGCCCCATCTAAACACTTCATCCAGTTCAACGCGCCTCTCTTCCCACACCCGAATTGTTCGCACGCGAGCGCTAAACATTTACTCGCTGCCAACGCCACTTTAGGTACTTTATGCCCGCACGCTTTCGACAACGTTTCTATCACTAAGTCTGTTTGTTCCATCTCTATGAATAAACAAAACGTTTCCGTGGCAAATTGTACCGCTTTCGGTCGTCCGAAGAACGCTTTTGACGTGAGAACCGGTACCACTTTCGCTCCAACGTCTTCCGCGAATTGCTTGACATCAGTCTTCCTCGCGCGATCCTCCTCTGGATCATTCAATTCTCTCTCAATCATATCTCTCAATCTTACATTCGTCTTTTCTAAAGCCACATCCAACGCGTTCGCGTTCGATTCGTTCACGATTTTATGCAACGCATCTTTGAAATAGACGTCGATGTTGTCGTTGGTTTTTGCATCAGAATGTCCAGGAGCTAACGTTTCGTACGCTTTCGAGCGTACTTTCCAGTGCGCGTGACCGCACCTCTCCGCGAAAGAGAGCTTCAGAGCGTCGCGCAACACCGCCTCCTCCGCCTCCTCGCTCATGGTTGGAGTGCCTTCTCTTCCTTCTCCTCCGACGGCGACGACGATTTCTCCTCGAGTCCGACACGCGACGACGACGACGAGAGAGAGGTGTTTTGTGTCTGTCGTCTCGCGTTTCAAAAATAAAAAAAGACCAAGAATCCACAAAACCCTAAATAGACCGTTAAAGAAGACAAACGAATCGTAAAAAAATCACCCTCAAAAGAAAAAGAACGACAAGAAAAGATGATGCGCGCATCGATACCACCACATGCTTCATCGATGCGGAAGGTGGTGGTGGTCGTCGTCGTGGTAGTGGTGGTTCAGCTGCTGTTTTTGATGGGAGAGGCGCGGGTGGTGACGGAAGAACGCGCGACGATGACGACGACGACGACGACCGATGACGCAGAAAAAGGAAAGAAAAGAGATGCCGATTTTGTGGCTGCGCTTCCAGGATTCGCGAGGAAACGGATTCACCCGCATTACAGCGGGTATTTAGACGCGAAAAACGGGACGAAATTGCACTATTGGATGGCCACGAGCACGAAAATTGAGAGCGGAGGACAAGACGAGTGGACGACGAACTGGGAGAGGAAGCCGGTCGTTTTGTGGTTGAACGGAGGACCCGGGAGTTCAAGTATTCTTGGAATGCTCCAAGAGCAAGGGCCGCTGATTATCGACCATAAAGGTGGGTTGATGGAGAATCGGTACTCGTGGACGAACGCTGGGGTGAACTTAGTCGCCCTGGAGTCTCCAGCAGGGGTGGGATGGTCGTATTGTGAAAAACAAGAGCAAAACGGGTGCGAGAATTCGGATAAATCCACAGCGCGAGACGCGAAGGAAGCGATGGTAGATTTCTTTTACGAAAAGTTTCCCGAGTTGAAAGCGAATGAATTTTTTATCGCCGGCGAGAGCTACGCCGGTGTGTACGTACCCACGTTAGCGATGGAAATTGTAGAACACAACGAGAAATTCCCAGAAAAGAAAATAAATTTAGTCGGGATTAACACCGCGGATCCGTGCACATCGAATAAAGAGCAACGTGACTCAATGGATATGCTCTGGTACGGGCATAAATACGGATTCGTTCCAGATAAAGATTTCGAGTTGCTGTGGCACGAGTGTAAACTGAGATATCCGATCACGCGAATGACCAGCGGAAGATGGGGGAAAAAGTTTGAAGAGAAGGGTAAGATATGGGATTGGGATTCATATAACAAGAAGTGTAAAGTCGCGCACGCAAAGTTCCTCTTCTCCACAAGTAAGGCGTTTTCGCAAGATTGGCGATTGGCGTATATAAACGACCTTTCGTTGTTCGGACCTTCAGCGGTAGTTGAAGGCGCCCCGGAAGGTTCTTTGGATTATTACACGAACAAATGGATGAACAGAGCAGACGTGAAAAAGGCTTTGCACATCGACGAAAGGCCGTACGCGTCGAAAAAATATAGCTGGCCTGGACCGAATGATAAGTGGACGTATGCGTCTGACTACGATGCGTGTAACGATAATGCCGGTCCAAACGTACCGTCGATGAAAGATTTCTATAAAAAACTGGCGAAAAGACTGGATCGAATATTGGTATTGAATGGAGATACAGACCCGTGCGTATCGTACGAAGGCACAAGGAAGGCGATTGAGAATATAGGTATTCCTTTAGTTCGACGTGGAAGTCAACGTCCGTATTTTTTTAACGCGACTGCCACAGATATAAGCGTATTGGCGCAAAAACCACTCTTATTCGGACCTTCGCTCGCGGTACATCCGGCTGGACCGCAAATGGCTGGACACGTGACAAACTACGAGGAAAATTTGACGTTCGCTACGGTTCACGGAAGTGGTCATATGATCCCTCAGTTCCGACCTAGAGTTTCTCTCCACGTGTTTAAAAAGTTCATCGCAGGTGAAGCTTTATCGCCTCTGTTGCCGAGCGACGAAGAGTTGGAGAAATTTGACGATTATGATGACGATGGTAGGAATAATGATGCGCTCATTGATAAGTGGACGACAGAGGCGGAGAGTTACATTTGATTTTAGCAAAAGTGTTATACAAAAAAAAGAATAAAGTAGTTTATATGTCGAGTATGTGTTTCGTCGCGTCGCTAGCGCTTCCCTGCTTTTGTTCAGCAGCGGCATTAGCTGCTGGCGCGGCAGAGAGTTCTTCTTCGTCCATCTCGCAGCCCCAAAGCATTGTTTTCTTCTCGTGAATGAGGTGCGCAATCTCCTTTGTCTTCTTGCAACACTCGAGAAAACTCGGCCTTTCCGAAGATTTTTCCGAAAAGCAACGTTTGAGTAGCTCTTTCATCTCCGGACAAATCTTGTTATTTTCTAAATCTAAACGTTTCCCTTGAAATCCAACCGCGCCGACGACTTGCATTGCGTTCAATTCAGCCCACGGCTCTTTCATCGTTGCAATCTCCCATAAGATGACCCCGTATGAATACACGTCGCACTTTTCGTCGGATTCTTCGTTTCGCAAAACCTCCGGCGACATCCATTCCGGAGTACCCGCGTTTGACTTTGACGATAAGAACGTGTTTTTCTTCATTCGACTCATGCCAAAATCGCACACTTTTACGGTCCAATCTTTATCGACCAATAAATTTGGGGATTTCAAATCGCGATGAACTATGATTGGAATGCATGTATGTAAATAATGCATCCCTTTCGCGACGTCTATACAAAAACGAATTCTTCGCCGATGTTCTACTAAAGCCGCTTTGATGGCCTCTGGTTGTGGGCGATGCAATAACTTAAACAGAGAACCGCGATGAATAAACTCAGTTACGATTGATAAACTTCCCGCAGCAGTGACCACTCCCATCAGTAGAAGAACGTTCGGGTGTCGCAACCGTCGCATAATATCAACCTCGAGCGCAAACTCTTCTAAAATCGTATCGCTTAGATCTTGATCGAGAATGCGCTTGACCGCAACTTCGGTGGTGCCTCGCCATAAACCTCGATGAACCTCGCCAAAAGATCCTATACCGACGCGTTCGCCAAGGAGGATCTCGTGCGGGAGAATGGTAAGGTCTACGGCTTGAAGCAATCGATCAGTGCTGACAGATTTATTGTTTACCGGAGAATGTGGCAATTGCGGTAACGTCGTGCCAATGTTTATTCCTTCAATCAATTTTCCATTAGAATCGCTCAAAGTGCTCCCATTTCTAGAATGACTTCCTACTTTTAGTTGTTGTTGTTGTTGTTGTTGTTGTGACTCAGTGAGTTTCTCAGGCGAGAGCTGTTCGAAACCACTAATTTGAAGCGATTGTTCAAACCCAGGTATCACACCAAACTCTTCCTCGCCATCTTTGGTTTTTAACCCTCCGTCTCTCTTTTGACGTTGTTGCGATAACTCGCGCATGATTCTTCGCATGTTCGCGTCGTCGTTCGGAGAATACGTTTCTCCTGGATTCTCCATCAAATCAACTATAAACTCTCTACCCGAACACAAAACCACTATACCACTAACCTCATCGTCGTCACCGCCCATCAAATATTTCCCGCGCAAAAGTCTCGATGGTACTTCTATCGCGTCCGCAACAACCTTAAAAAGCAACGCGCGATGCCTAACTAAGCCGAAATCTAAACTTCCTATTGGAAACGCGATCGATTTATACTTTTTTCGCAACCGCATTCGCTCGCCTACCCATAATTCCTTCAATTCTGCATCGCTCTTCGCTGGTCCTCCTAACTTATCGCAAACGAAATTCGCCAAAATCGAAGCCGTCGTGCATCTATCTGGAGGGTTCTTCGCTTCTATATGATCGACGACATCGTTTATAAACGACGCTAGATTTTTATCTCTCCCTTGCTCAACGTACACGCACTCTCGTTCATCACTCGTGTCCGGTACGATCTTCTTGACGTTATCCAACGGCGGTAACATTTTCCTCGACCCCTGACTAATAATATCGTCCTCAAAACACTCCGGCCAATCATAACTCGTGCTGGGGGCATAAAAACCTTCCGCGTACGCGCGTTCGTTAAAATCCAAATTCGATTCGTTCCAAAACTTTTTCGCCGCAGCGAGACCGCTGTATTTGTCCCTCAGAGAGTCTCTTTTGGCGTATAGAACGTCCATATCTTCGTCCGACGTCACTCGTTCTCTCCTCTTATTCTGTATGAATTGATCATCCGTATCGTTTTCTTCCAATGAGTTTTCGAGTCCGTTTTCGTCCACCCACGTTCCCGAAAAACTATTGTTATTCTTGTTGTTGTTGATGTTGTTGTTGTTGTTGATATTTTTGTATCTCGACTGTGGAGTCGATTCGTCCTGTGTTTGTTTCTTGTTGCTATTCGACAGGGACTCGCTGATCGCTCTCGCTAAATCAGCCTCGAAATCTGGGTCGTACTCCTCGTCCGGGATGGTAAAATCGTTCAGGACGTGTCGGTTTGCGCTTTGAATATTACTCTTATTATTATTATTAATATTATTGTCCACGCGTGCTTCTCCGTCGTCATCGTCGGGGACGGTGGTGTACCTTCCGTTCTCAAAGCCGTTCCTGTCGGTGGTGTCGTCGCGCTCGTTCGCATTGCCGCCATCACCGGACGGTTTCCTCGACCGGGAAAACCACGACGACATTTTCCTCTCTCCTTCTCTCTCCGTCTTTCGCGCGACGCGGGGTTCTCACGCGAAGCGCAACGCGTACCTCCAATGATGGCTCCTCTCTCTCCTCTCTCTTTTTTTTTTGTGTCGAAGTCTGAATTCTGGCCTATTTTTTTTAATTTTGTCCCAGTCGACACACGCTCTTTTTCTTTCTTTCTTTCTTTCTGTCTCTGCTCCAACAAAGTGTGGGGGACGCGAAACGCCTCGCGGGGAGGAGTGCACGACGAGAGACGACGCGACGCGCGATGTCTCTTCTTCTTCTTCCGCGTCTCTCTCTCTCTTTTTCTGCGCTCGACCCTCCCCCCTCCCTCCTCCTCGAGGCCGCCGTTCTTCTTCTTCTTTCTTCTTCAATTTTTTTTTTTTCCGTAATTTTTTCGGGTTGTTTTTGTTGTCGTCCCGTTCGAGTTTTGGTTCGAGGAGGATTAGACATGCGATTATTTTTTGACTTCACCGTGTAAAAGGCGTTGATGCACAGCGATATTACGAGAGCAAACGTTTTCTTTCTCTCTCTCTCTCTCTCTCTCCAAGGTATCAACGCGCACAGCGAATGCGATGAAGAAGAGTCAACGCAACGCGTCAGAAAAAGGGAAAGGACGAAGGCGTGGTGTCGGGAGGAACGCGAAAAGTTTGAAAGAGGAGAAGATAACTCGTATTTTTGCTCCTGTGCGAGTACAGCAAGAAGAGCACAAAAAGAAGAAAATTGACGACGAGGACGAGGACGAGGTGGTAGAAGAAGACGAAGATGAGCAACAGAAGACTACCAAGGAGCGAAAGAAGGCCACCGTTGTCGCAACGGGGGGAAGACGTTCACCTCTGCTTCATAAATTCCCACCAGATGGGACCGCGGTTCCAGGTCCGAGCGCGTCGTGGTATCTGTTCCAATTTCAAAAGAGAGAGGAGGAGCTTAAGAGACAAATGAAGGAGGAGAAAGAGAAAAAAAAACTCGGTGAATAGCATTTTTTATCAATACGCCGTGGTTCTATTCTAATACATGGTACAATTTTCTACTTTTGAGTATTTATCTATGATCTATGATTTCTGTCTGTCTGTCTCTCTTTGCTACTCGCACAACTTTAATTAATTTTACTCGCGGCGTTACTTCTATCCTTGCTATTTTTACTATCCTCTCCATCCGAATCGAAGGGATCGTTGTGTTCGGTCGGATGCGGTTTGAGCGAGAGGGTTCTCTCGAGCGCGTTCTTTGCATCACCGGCGTCGCTATTATTATCGTCTAAAGTAAACACACGCAGAGGCAAATCTTCTCCTTCTTTACTACGATCAACCGTCACCCCGCCTTTGTTGTCTTCATCTTCATCGAACGGAATCATATTCTCCACAGCTCGCACGCCTCCTTTTGCATAGTACGTAATCACCCCCAACAACATCCCAGGAATACCGATTTGCAAACACGAGCCTCGACACGTCAACACGACGCTCAAACACGCCAACGTAGGTGGTATGGCCACACCGAACAAACCTAAATTCCCAAACGGAATGCTAAAGGGTCTCTCAGCGTAGGGCATTTGCCATCGTAAAGACACCAACGCGCCGAACTTTAAAATCGTCGACGAACAATAGAACAGCATGTCCGCCTCAGCTAGAATAGCAAAATTAAAACCGGTGAAAACCAAAGACAACGCGCTTGTTGCATATATCGCATAATGCGGCGTCCCGTAGACTGGGTGCCTCTCGTTGAATATCTTCGGAAATAATCCAGTAATGGACATCCCGGCTAACTGTCTCGACGTCGTGCACAACAACGTGCATAACATCCCAGTCGCACTTATAGCCGCGGTAATCCCTAACCAATCTCCTAACGTCCCCCCTCCAACGGCATCGGCGACGTCCACAAACGTTCCATCCGTCCACTCCTCCGTCGTTGGTACGTATGCCAACCCAACGAGCGTTGGGATAGAATATGTCGCAAATACCATAAACACAGCTAAAATCAGTGCTCTTGGGTACGTGTACCCGGGATTCGGGATATCATCCGCGCACGTCCCAGCACAATCAAATCCACTCGTGTTCCAAAACACAACCGCGAAAAACTTGGACCACTCGACTGGTTTCTTCCTTTTGGATAAAATCGTCCCGCCGGCGATGGCCCGAATCGTCCTTCCGCTTCCCATCACAGTCGTCACCAAAAATGGCGTCAATACAAACATAGCAAAACCCATCGCAAACTTCCCAACAATATCTGTCCCTTTAATGTTCACCTTCGTCACAAATCCTAATAAAATCAACTTTACCATCATCGAATATTGCCATCTCAACCCTTCGTCGGCTTCGGCTTCGGGATACAAAATTTCCTCCAAATAGTCCACGAACATGACTGGGTATAAAGCGTTATCCAACGCGCTCGTATAAAACGTCCACAAGGAATTCTGTAAACTCCAAAACGTTCCAAAAGCTTTGTGTACCCATATGATGTGTCCTCCGGTTTCCGGGAACATCGACGACAGTTCGCTCGTCATCAACGCCAAAGGTATGGACCAAACAAAAGGTACGACGACTAAACCAATCATGACCATTTTTGCTCCGGCAGCGCCCACGGCGTCTTCGAACCCGTACGGGCCTCCTGCTACGCTGAAAAAAGTGATGCACGCGAGTTCCAAAACCACCCAAATTGGAGGAATGACGTCGTTGTTTTTTGTCAACCGAGCTGCGCGCGGGGAAATCTCTCCTACATTTATTGGTTCTTGGAAGTGCCTGTTAGATGTGACGATGGTCATGTCGAAGAGTCGAAGAGAACGCTATCTGTGCAGACGAAATTCAACGCTCCACGCGCGCGATGGTACGCCACCGCGCTCTCGAATAT
>MDTE01053421.1_pt1 | contig 17693 bp, 17 predicted proteins | sample 811231 | NCBI WGS metagenome assembly MDTE01 (sample SAMN05326651, study PRJNA326480) | marine metagenome | isolation source: seawater | place: Indian Ocean: Red Sea | collected 2010 | reverse complement strand
TTTTAAAAGATGATTTATAAATTATTTCAGCAATTTTTAATGTTATGTCATGTGATCTTTCCGGATCAATTAAAAAAGCTATACGTTGGTATATATTAAAAAATAATTTGTTCATTTATCTTTAAAGCATTGTAAATAAGAATCATTATCACATTATAAGGTCTATCAGAAAAATATTGACAACTTTTATTTATAAATTTAGAATGATTCTAAACTATAGTTTTTTTATCTTATGCTATAGTTTACAACTTTATAAAGGAGAAAAATATGAGTTTAAAAGGATCAAAGACTGAACAAAACCTAAAGGATGCTTTTGCAGGCGAATCTCAAGCCAATAGAAGATATCTATACTTTGCAGCTAAAGCTGATGTAGAAGGTCAAAACGACGTAGCAACTGTTTTTAGATCAACAGCTGAAGGTGAGACTGGTCATGCCCATGGACATCTTGAATATCTTGAAAAAGAATGTGGAGATCCAGCAACTGGCGAACCGATTGGTGATAGTGAAAAAAACTTAAAAGCTGCTATAGCGGGTGAAACACATGAATACACAGATATGTATCCTGGAATGGCAAAAACAGCTCGTGATGAAGGCTTCGATGAAATAGCAGACTGGTTTGAAACTTTAGCGAAAGCCGAAAGATCGCACGCAAATAGATTCACAAAAGCACTCGAATCATTATAAAGATAAAAAATTACATCCTTGATCTATTCAAGGATGTATATTTTCGACATGGAGAAATAACATGGAAGGTGGTCTAAAAAAACCAGAACGATATACTGTTGATTGGAAACATCCAGATTATTTAAATAAAAATCTTTTTGAAAAGGAATTACGAAGAGTTTCTGAGGCATGTCATGGATGTAGGAGATGTGTAAGTCTATGTAACTCATTTCCAACACTTTTTGATTTAATAGATAATTCAGAGAATTTTGAAGTTAGTGATGTCAAATATAATGATTTTTTTTCTGTAATTGATCATTGTTATTTATGTGATTTATGTTTTCTGACTAAATGCCCATATGTTCCTCCTCATGAATGGGAAATTGATTTCCCACATCTCATGTTAAGAGGTAAACATATAAAATTTTCTACAAACAAAACATCTATAAGAGATAAATTTCTTACTTCTACAGATATAATGGGAAATTTATTTTCTAGAAAGATAATTTCAAATATAATCAATTTTTTTAATAAAATTAATGTTTTTAGAATATTAGTTGAAAAGATTATTGGAATACATAGAAATGCTCGATTACCACTATTTGTAGGAAAAACTGCAAAACAAATATATTCTCCTTTGAAAGAAAATAAATCTAAAAATGAAGAAAAAATTGCTATATTTTCTACTTGTTATCATAACTATAATGAACCAGTAGTGATTGGTGATTTTATAAAAATATTACAATATAACAATATAGATGTAGAACTTATAAAAGATGACAATTGCTGTGGAATGCCTAAACTTGAATTAGGTGATTTATATACAGTTGAAAAAATGATGCATAAAAATCTCAAAATACTTCTTAAATATGTTGAAAAAGGATTTAAAATTATTGCACCAATACCATCTTGTGTTTTGATGTTCAAACAAGAATTACCATTACTATTTCCTGAAAATACTGATTTAGTTAAAATTTCTAAATCTTTTTATGATCCTTTTGAGTTTTTATATAAATTAAATAACGAGAATAAATTAAATGTGAATTTTAAAAACGAATTAGGAAAGGTATTTTATCATGTATCATGTCATCAGAGGGTTCAAAATATTGGGTTACTAACTAAAAAAGTTTTAGAACTTATACCAAATACAAATGTTGAAGAAATAGAGAGGTGTTCTGGTCACGATGGTACATATGGGGTTAAAAAAGAAACTTTTGAAATAGCTATGAAAATAGTTAAGCCTATTAAGAAAGCTTATGAACAATCATCGCATAAAATTTATACTAGTGATTGTTCTTTAGCAGCACATCATATAGAAAATTCATTAAATAATAAAGTATCTCCAACTCATCCAATATCTCTATTGAGGACTGCTTATGGAATTTAAAACAAAAAAATTGATGTTAACAGATATGCTTTCTTTAGAAGATTATGATAATCAACGAGAACAAATTAAGTCTCAAATAATAGATAACAAAAAAAGAAGAACAGTCAAAATAGGAGAAAATGTTGTTCTCCTTTTTGAGAATTATGAGACTATTAAATATCAAGTCCAAGAAATGTTAAGAATTGAAAAGATTTTTCAAAAAGAATCTATTCAAGAAGAAATAGATGCATATAATCCTTTAATACCAGATGGTAAGAATTTGAAAGCCACAATGCTTATTATGTATCCTAATGTAGAAGAAAGAAGAATAATGTTAAATAAATTACATGATATAGAAAATAAAGTATGGATATCTGTCAAAGATAGTAAATTCTTTGGTATAGCTGATGAAGATTTAGACAGAGCTACGGAAAATAAAACATCGGCAGTACATTTTTTGCGTTTTGAATTAAATAAAAAAACTATTGAAGAATTTCAATTATCAAATGAAATAAAATTTGGTGTAGATCATCAAAATTATACTCATCAAACTATTATTTCATCCGAAATTAAAGAAAGTCTACAAAAAGATTTTTGGTGATTATTTATTTTTCACCCTTAAAAGTACTTCAGCTTGTTCCAATTGAAGGTTTTTTGGTATTTCCGGTAATTTAGAAAATTCTATTCTATTATGATCAATATCACTTAGAGTATTAGTACTTGTATTATATATATGATAATGATGGTTCAAATTTGTATCATAGAATTTTTTTTCGTTTTCAAGATGAATAGTTTTTAATAAACCTTTTGATTCAAATAATGATAAAGTATTATATATTGTGGCCTGAGAAATAGGTAATTTATTTTTTTGTATTTTATCAATTAAATCTGATGCGCTAAAATGTTGATGTTTAGCAAAAATTATATTTGATAACTGTAATCTTTGTTTTGTTGCAGTTACTCCATGTTTTTTTAATAATTTTTGATATTGATCTTTCATAATATATAATTATATCATCTAATTTTTTCTTTTGAATCAATTATTTGTTCATATCTTTAATTATTTTATTTATTATTGAAGAATCCTTATTATTTAATTTATTTTTTATTACTTTGTCCATTAATGTATAAGCAAGCTTTGTCCCAGATAGACTTAATTTATTCATACTCACTAGTTTTTTAGCAATATCTAGATCTTTAAAATGTAAGCTTGCTTTGAATCCTGGTTTATAATTATTAATAATCATTCTTTCCCCATGTATTTCTAATATCTTACTATAAGCAAATCCACCTAATAATGCTTTTTGTACTAATTTCTGATTGCAGCCATTTTTTTTTGCTATTAATAAAATTTCACTAACTCCAATCATAGTTTGTGCAACTAAAATTTGATTACATATTTTTGTAATTTGTCCTGATCCGCTTTTACCGATATATGTAATTTTATTTCCTAAAATTTGCAAAATTGATTTTATTTTATTAAATATATGTTTTTCTCCACCTACCATGATTGATAAAGAACCATTTATAGCACCTATTTCACCGCCCGATACAGGAGCATCAATTAAATATATTTTTTTTCTTTTCAATTTATCATGTATTGATTTTGTAATTTTCGGTGAAATAGTACTCATATCTATTATTATAGTTCCCTGATTTAACTTTTTTATTAAACCATCTCTGCCTAATATTATATTTTTCACATCATTTGAATTGGGTAGATTCGTTATGATAATTTTAGCTGTATCAGCAACTTCTTCAATTGATGAGCAATAAGTTCCTCCTAATTTTTTTATTTCTTTAATAACCGTTTTTTTTCTAGCAAAAAAATTAATTGAATAATTGTGTTTTAATAAGTTTTTGACCATTGGTTTTCCCATAATACCAAGACCAATAAAACCAATAAGTTTGGAAGGTTTTTTATTCATATACATGTTATATTATATATTATCTTTAAATTAATTATATGATACATGATTATAAAGGACTAATAGATACAAGAACCATACCTGAATCGTCTATTTATATGATACATGGTAATCCTAGAATTCTACAAAATGAAGTAGAAAAAAGAATAGAAAATTATTATAACAAGTATGAATTTTTGTCTAAGAAAAATTATATTATTGATGGAGACGCATCAATAGAAGATATAGAAAATGAATTACAAAATTTATCGTTATTTGATACAAAAAAAATAATTACAATAAATATTGTCTCGAAAACATTACCAGTGAAAATTAAGAATTTATTGATGAAAAGCAATATACCAGAAAGTATCAAAATAATTCTTAAATTAAATAGACAGCAAAGCTCTTTTAAAAAAAATTCATTTTATCAAATGCTATCTAAATCAGAATCTATAATAGAGATTTATGAATTAACTGGAATGTATTTGAAGAAATGGGTTAAAGATAAATTAATTAGGAATAAAATTGATTGCTCTGATGAATTATGCGAGCATCTTATTGAGAAGAATGAAGGCAATACTTTATCTATATTTCAGGAAATATATAAAATGACTTTACTTACAAAGAAATTTATTAATGAAAATATAAATAGAATGAACATTAATTATAAATTTAATGAATTTTCATTAATTGAAGCTATTCATGATTCTAATTTAATAAAGTCACATAAAATTATAGATTATTTAAAGCTTATCAATGTTCAAAGACCATTCATTTTATTTCTTATAAACAATGAGATTAAAAAAATATATAATATAAAAAATAATAATGATGATTATTCTGTACCTAATTTCAAGCTAGAAATATACAAGAGATTAGCTAGTAAATATGAAAATTTTACACTGGAAAACTTTTTGAGTTTTTCACAGTTCATAGATTTAAATATTAAATCAAATAAACATAAGATAGATACATGGCATTTGTTAAAAGTTCTTGTATCTTGTTTTATTCTTAATATCTCATCTAAAACTTATTATCAAGATACGAATGGAACGATCTTCAATTAAAAAATATATACAACAAATTTGTGTTAGAGCATCTAATGCTTCAAGTACTAGTGCTATGAGATCAACGCATGAAAAGAATAGTCTACTTAGATCTATATCGGTAAATATTAATAAAAATATAAAAAATATTGAAAAAAGTAATTCTTTAGATATAAAACAAGCTATTAATAATAAATTAAGCGATGCAATGATAGATAGATTAACATTAACCAAAAAAAGAATTAAATCTATGTGCGATGGATTACAAGAAATTATTAAAATCCCTGATACTTTATACAAAATTATTAATTCAAGAAAACAAAAAAGTGGAATTATAGTTAGTCAAATGAGAGTTCCTTTAGGTGTGATTGCTATGATCTATGAATCAAGACCTAATGTCACGATAGATGCTGCAGGATTATGTTTAAAATCTGGAAACAGTGTTATTTTAAGAGGAGGTTCCGAAGCAATCCATACTAACAAAACATTAATGAAAATAATTAAGTTTTCTTTACAAAATTCTAATTTTGATAATAACATGGTGCAGTTGATAGAAACCACTGATAGAACTGCTGTTAATCATCTAATTACCATGGATGACTATATCGATGTAATTATTCCTCGTGGCGGTAAAAGTCTTATTAAAAAAATTTCAAAGAACTCTAAAATAGCTGTAATTAAACATTTGGATGGAAATTGTCATTCATTTATAGATAAGTCAGCAAAACCAAAGTTAGCTGAAAAAATTGTAATTAATTCTAAGACACAAAGATATGGAGTTTGTAACGCTATTGAAACTTTATTGATTCATAAAGATTATTCGAAATCTTCTACATCTAGTTTAATTAATCAACTAATGGACATGGGTGTAAAAATCAAAGGTTGTAAACAAATCAAACGAGTAAACAAAAAGGTTATATTAGCTAAAGAATCAGATTGGTATATGGAATATTTGGCACCAATCTTAGCTGTAAAAATAGTTTCAAGTATAGATGATGCCATTAATCATATAGAAGAATATGGATCAAGACATACTGAGACAATTATTTCGAATAACGAAAAACAAATTAATAAGTTTTTGAAAATGGTTAATTCAAGTTCCGTAATGGTAAATACATCAACTAGATTTGCTGATGGTTTTGAATATGGATTGGGTGCAGAAATTGGGATTAGTACGGATAAATTACATGCTAGAGGCCCAGTTGGGTTAGAAGGTTTAACTAATTTAAAATATATAGTGAATAGCAAGGGAAAGATACGTAATTAAAATGACAAGAAATTTAGGAATCTTTGGAGGTGCATTTGATCCCATTCACTTAGGCCATATTCTTCCTGTGAATAATCTTTGCAAGAAATATAAATTTGAAAAAGTATTTTTTGTTCCTTCAAACATATCAAATTCATCTAAAAAAATTATAGCCTCTGCAGAACAGAGATTGAAAATGTTAGAAATTTCACTTAGCGATTATCCGAACTTTATAGTTGATGATAGAGAGATCAAAAGGGGTGGAGTGTCTTATAGTTATGATACAATTTTAGAAATTAGCCAAGACTACAAGGATTACCAAATTTTTTTTATTATTGGACAAGATTTATTAAAAGAATTGAATAGCTGGAAATCTTCTAAAAAAATTTTTGAATTATGTAGTATTCTTGTTACTAACAGATCTAGTAAAATTATTGAAGATGAAGCAACATATGATAGTATATTTTTTGAGGATACGCCTAAAATTACTGCATCATCTACTATTATAAGAAATAGATTAATGAAAAATGAAGATGTAAGTGATTTGGTAAATAAGAATTTAGCAGATTGGTTCAAAAATAATAAAGTTTACTAATGTTATGAAGTCATTAAAACAATCCATGATAGATGTACTTGAAGATAATAAAGCTGAAAATATTGTATCTATTAATGTTAAAAACAAATCATCTATTACTGATTTGATGATATTGGTTTCTGGACGTTCAACCAGACATGTAAAATCAATTGCTGATAATTTAATAAATAAACTTAAAAAAAATAAAATAAAACCTATAGGAATCGAAGGTTATGCCCAATCTGAATGGATACTTATAGATTATGGAGATATTCTGGTACATATTATGCATCCAGATACTAGAGCGTTTTATTCTATAGAAAAATTATGGGATGAAAGTTTACAATCAGATAATTTAATATATCAATAAAAAAGATGAATAAGTTCTCCAAGTTATTTAATTATTTTTTATCATTAGTTATAGTATTTTTATTTTTGTTAGTTTTTGTAACTGAAAATACAAATATTGTAAATAATAATTTTAAAAAAATTTTAATATCTAAAATTGAGAGATCTTTAGATATTAAATTGCAGATTGATAAAATTAGTATCAATTGGTTTGGTTTAACACCCGTGATCAATTTCTATGATATTAAAGCTTTAAACAAAACTAATAATAATCGTATAGTTCATGGTAAAAAACTCGAGATTTCATTAGATACAATGAATTCAATAAAGAATATTGCATTAATACCAAAAGAATTAAATCTTGTTGAAACAGATATAAATTTAACATATACAACAGGGAAAATACTTTTTCAAGGAAAAGATATTTTGAAATTTGATAATCTAGAGAAAAATAAAAGATCTGTTAATGAATTATCAAACCTACAATTTAGAATTAGTAACTCAAAGATTACGATAAATGATTTAAATCAAAACGATACTCATTATTTGAATAATATTAATTTGGTTTTGATAAGAAAAAATCCTACCATTAAAATTTTTACAACTTTTAATTACAATGATTCTCATGAACTAATACAATTAGCAGCTGATTTAAAATCAAATGATAATACGATATCAGGTCAAATATATTCTAAGGGAAATGAACTTAATCTGAATAAAACTACATTACTTCCAAATAAAAATTTTCTTTCAGCGTTGCAACTTAATTACGAGATATGGATTTCTTTAAGAGAAAATCAAATTCATTCCATGAAAGGTAATATTACATCAAAAAATTTAACACTTTCTAATGAATTAAAAAATAATACATTCAAGAACATAATGACTAATTTTAATTATATGAAGAAAAAAAATATATCTTTATTAGAATTATCGGATCTAAGATTTGACTCTAAACATAATAAATACCTAGACAACTATCTGTATTTAAAAGTACATAATAAGTCAAAAATTAGCATTTTAGTTAAAGAAATTTCTATACCAGATTTAAAAGATTTAATCATTGCGAAATCCGTAAGACAAGAATATCGTATAAAAAAATTATTAAAAAATGTAAACAGTGGCAAAATTAATAATTTAAATATATATCAACTTAATAAACCCTCTAAATCTCAAATATCTTTTATTTTTTCAGATCTCAATTTTAATAAAACTGAAGAATTTGTTAATTTTAAAAATATATCAGGAAGATTTGTAGGTAGCCTAAAAAAAGGAAATCTTAAGATTAATAATGGTAAAACAAAAATTAGCATAAAAGAAAATCAACATCATATCAATATAAAAAATATTAAAGGGTCAGTTAACTATCAAATTAAAGGAAATATTTTATATTTCAATACTAATAATTTAAAGATTAATGATTATCATAATGTTCTTATAAATGGAAACGTAAAAAAAGATAAATTAAATTATAGAGTTCGGAGCAATGGATCAATAAAATCTTTGAAAGATATAATTGTTACAAAATCCGATACATTTGATCTTACTCAAGATTTAAAAGTATTTGGTGATTATAAAATTGATATTAGATCTGAAAATAATAATATTTTTGGAGCTATTAATTTAAAAAATATGATATTAGAAAACCCATCAAATAATATAGTAATAAATAAACTTAATACCAGAATAAACTTTTCTAATGGTTATCTAATTTCTAATAAATCACAATTCTTTTTAAATAAGTCTAAATTTAATTTCCAAATTAATACAGATATCTTAAATAACAAACCTAAATATTTTATACAAACTAGTGGGGAATTACATTCAAAATTAATTGGTGAATATACGAAATTAGATTATAAAAAATATATAAAAGGTAAAGTTCAGGCAAAAATTATTTTATACTACGAACCTAAAAATATTGATAAAAAAGTTCATGTAACATTGAGAAGCGATCTAGATGGGATGGATATCAATACGATTAGGCCATTTTATAAAAAATCAAACGAAAAAAAATTATTCCAGATTTCATATATTGTTAATCCAAAAAAGAAATATAAAATGAAGGTAATTTTTGACAAATATAAAATGTTATTAGATAAAAAAGACTCAAATTGGTTAATAAATGTAAACTCTCCCTATATTCAAGGTAATGTGTTATGGCCATTAAAAATCACATCAAATAATCGTATTAGAGCAAAGCTAAAATATTTTGATGCTGATCAATTCGGTTTCAAATCTCAACCTGACGATATACCTTATATGCATTTTATAGCCCAACAAACAAAAATTTCTGGTGTTCTATTAGATAATGTCTCTGTCACATTTACACCTTCAAAAAATAATTTAAAAATTGAAAATTTCAAATTTTCTAATGCTTATTTATCTATGAATGCTAATGGTAAATGGTCAATTGAAAATGGAAAAGAAAAAACTTTTTTTACTGCAGGTTTTAAAAGTGATGATTTTGGACGAGCTTTAAAAGGATTAGGACATGATGGATTAATAAAAAAAGGAATTTTAAATGCACAATTGAAAGGAGAATGGAATGGATCACCAGAAATGTTTGAATTTTCTAAATTAAATGGTGACATTATAATTAAAGTAAAGGAAGGTGAGGTTTTGCAAGTACAAAAACAGACAAAAGCAATTGGACAAGTACTTGGACTATTTAGTATATCTTCTTTGCCTAAAAGGTTGAATTTAGACTTTAGCGATTTATTTTCAAAAGGATTAGAATTCGATAGTTTAGATGCTGAGATGGATTTTGGAAATGGATTAGCTAATACAAAAAAAATGATTATTGTAGGAGGATTTGGAGAAATGAGATTAACTGGTGAAACAAATCTTAAAAATAGAACTTACGATCAAGTTCTTTTGTATATACCTGATCTATCATCGACAAGTTTAATCACTGGCGCTGCTATAGGCGGACCTGTAGGTGCTGTTGCATCTATTTTTTATGATCAGCTACTTAAAGAATTTGGAATTGATACAAATAAATTAGCTGCTATTGAATATTCATTGACCGGACCATGGGATAACCCTGATATAAAAGTGACACAATCATTTAAACCTATTTTGAATTGATATATCCTATCTAATGTGGAAGAAAAATGTCAATTGTTGCAGCTATTCAATTAACTTCTGGACCTAATATACAAGCCAACTTGTATGAAGTAGCGTTATATTTTGAAGAATTAAGCAAAATGAAGTGTAAATTTGTTGTTTTGCCAGAAAATTTTGCCCTTATGCCAGAGAAAGATAATGATTTTTTAAAATATGCTGAAAATGTTGGCAGTGGAATAATACAAGATTTTTTATCAGAGAATGCCAAAAAATATAAATTTTGGATTGTTGGAGGAACAATACCAATAAAAACAAAAAATCAAAATAAATTAACCGCTACGACATTTGTCTACAATGATAAAGGACAAGTAGTTTGCAAATATAATAAAATCCATCTTTTTGATGTTAAACTGCCGAACTCTAAAGAATCATATAACGAGTCTAAAGTTTTTAATCATGGTAAAGATGTGGTTGTATTAGATACTCCTCTTGGAACTACAGGATTAGTATGCTGTTATGATTTAAGATTTCCAGAGATTTTCCGATTACAGCATAAAAATGGAGTACAATTATATATTTTGCCAGCTGCATTTACCGAACAAACAGGAAAAGTTCATTGGGAAACACTTGTCAAAGCAAGAGCAATTGAAAATTTGTCATATATGATTACAGCTTGTCAGGGTGGATATCATATGAGTGGTAGAAAAACTTTTGGTCATACCATGATTGTGAATCCTTGGGGTCAAGTTTTATCAAAAATAGATGATGGAAAAGGATTTATAACAGCTAAAATAGATTTAAAACAATTAACAACTATCAGAAAAAATTTTCCAGTATTAGAACATATCAGATTATTTAAAAATTAATTTATGTTTGAAAATTTCGCTTTATAAGAATTTTATAACCTAATATAGCAGAAAATATTGATCCAACAAAAATACCAAGTTTACTTAAGTTCAGTAATTCACTGGATGTGAAAGCTAAACTGTTTATAAAAAGACTCATTGTAAAACCTATACCACAAAGAAAAGACAGACCTAAAATGTCAATCATAGTTAGGCTATCAGGTAATTTACATATTTTTAATTTAACAGCAATATAGGTAAATAATGTAATACCAATTGGTTTACCTATTGTTAAACCAAGAATAATACCTAACGAGATAGGATTTATAATATTATTAAATGAAACCAAGCTAAAGTTTATATCACTATTAAAAAATGCAAAAATTGGTAATATTAAAATACCTACATAATTATGTAGAGCGTTCTCAAGATTTTTTAACATCGTGTTTCCATTAACTTCCATATGGTTTGGTATAGTTGCAGCAAGTAAAACTCCTGCTATTGTGGCATGAATTCCTGATTTTAAAATAAAATACCATAAGATAATACCAAGAAATATATAAATTCCCGTTCTTGTAATACCAATGTAATTAATAAAAACAAGTAACAAAAAAATAAATAATCCATAACTGAGATATACTGCGCTTAAATCCGATGAATAAAATAACGCAATAATTAAAACAGCTCCTAAATCATCAATTATCGCTAATGATAAGAGGAATATTTTTAAACTAGTTGGTACTTTACTTCCAATAATTAGCAAAATTGCCAAAGAAAAAGCAATATCAGTTGCTGTTGGTATAGCCCAACCTGCTAAATTTTGTTCATAATCAATATTTATTAAATAATATATTAATGCTGGTACAATCATTCCTCCTAGCGCAGCAATTCCTGGAGATAACATCTTATAGAAACTGGATAATTCTCCTTCCAATATTTCTCTTTTTAATTCAAGACCTATAACGAAAAAGAATATAGCCATCAATCCATCATTTACCCAATGTTCAATAGATTTAGATAAATCCAAATTACCTAATTCAGCTGGCACAACAAAGTATTTTATCTTGTAATAAAAATCTTGATATGGACTGTTTACAATTATTAGAGCTAATATTGAAAATATTAATAGTAAAATTCCTGATTTTTCTTCTTTAGAAAGAAAATTATTTAAGAAATCTTGTATAGTGGAAGTTTTCCCCATCATTATTATTATAGCAAGTTACTTATAAACTATGTAGTTAAACTATCGAAAGAGATATATCTTTAGATGTTACATTTTTTGTTAAATCTCCAATTGAAATAAAATTGACACCATCTACTGCAAATTTATTTATATTTAATAAATTTATTGAACCTGATATTTCAACTTTACAATTTTTCATATATCGCATAATTTCTTTAATATTTTTAGGAGTAAAATTATCTAACAGAATTCTATCAATTTTAAATTTAATAATTTTTTTTGCAAAATTAGAGGTATTTGCTTCAACTATTATTTTTTTTTGAGTTTTTTGAGCTTTTTTAATGACATCTTGAAAATCGTCAATAAATTTCAAATGATTCTCTTTTAATAGTATAGAATCAGATAATGATTTTCTATGAGGCATACACCCAGCTGCTATGCAAGCTTCTCTATAAGGTAATCGAGTAGATGGTAGAGTCTTTCTAGTATGTAATATTTTAATTTTCTTTCTTGATATTTTTCCCTGATATTTTTTGCATTTATCATAAACACCTGACATCGATTGTAAGTAATTTAATGCTGTTCTTTCAGCAATTAAAATATTATGATTATTGCCTTCAATACTGGCCAAAATTTGATTTTTTTTTATATAATCACCATCATTTACAATTTTTTTAATGATTAAATTTTTATCTACAATTTTAAATACTTTTTTCATCCATTCTATACCATATATATAAAATGATTCCTTAGCTTTTATTATTGCTTTTGCCTTTGTATCTTTAGGTATTAATTTGGTAGTAATATCCTTTTTATAATCATCTTCTTTAAGACTATTAATTATATGTATTTCCATTTTATTAAATTTATTAATCATTATTATGTATTACTATTATTCATTAAATCTTTTGTTTTTTTAAAAATTAAAGGACTAAGTAATAATAATGCAATTAGATTAGGTAGAGCCATGAGACCATTCATAATATCAGCTATAAGCCATATAAGGTTTAATTGTATTATAGCTCCAAACGGGATAATTAGTATCCAGATTATCCTATAAATGGGTATAATTTTTTCTCCAAAAATAAATTCAGCACATTTTTCACCATAATAACTCCAACCAATAATTGTACTGAAAGCAAATAAAGTCAAACCAAAAACAACAATGTATTTTCCTAATAAAGGCAATTGTTCATTGAAAGCAGACATAGTTAGAGCTGCTCCATTTATTCCACTTATCCAGTTTCCGCTTAGAAGAATAACGAAAGCAGTAATCGTACAAACAACAAGCGTATCAATCAGAGGTTCCAACATAGAAATTGAACCTTGCTTGATTGGATTATTTGTTTTTGCTGCTGCATGTGCTATAGGTGAACTACCTAAACCTGCTTCATTTGAAAAGACACCTCTTGACACACCAAATCTAATAGCTGCCCATACAGTTGCCCCTGCAAAACCACCAGAAGCAGCAGTAGAATTGAATGCAGAATCTAAAATAAGAATAAATACATCTGGAATCATATTTATATTTTTAAAAATTATAAATAATCCTCCAGCTACATACACAATAGACATTATCGGAACAAGTTTTGATGCTATATTACCAATACTTTTTATACCTCCCAAGACAACCAAACCTACAAGCAACGAAATGGTTAAGCCAATAAAAAATTTAGATATTCCAAACTCTGTATTAACAACTTGTGTAACCGAATTAACTTGTACTCCATTACCTATTCCAAATGCTGCTACCATACCAAATATTGCAAAAAAATATGCAAGAAAATGGTATTTTTGATCTAAACCATTTTTTATATAATACATTGGACCACCTATAATATTTCCATGTGTATTTTTTTCTCTAAAATAAATAGCTAGAAATGCTTCACAATATTTTGTAGCCATACCAAATAACGCAGTTATCCACATCCAAAAAATAGCACCAGGCCCACCTAGAAAGATTGCAGTTGCTACACCAGCAATATTTCCAGTTCCAACTGTTGCTGATAGAGCAGTCATCAATGATTGAAAAGAAGATATATCGCCATCACTTTTCTTCTTTTCTTTTTTAAAAAGGGAATTAAAACCAAAGCTTATATTTGTAATAGGAAATGCTTTGAGACCAAATGTTAAATATATGCCAACTCCTAATAACAAAGTCAAGGTGATAGGTCCCCAAACTATATTACTTATATTATTTAATAGTTCCGTAAAATTCATTTTTTTTGTATAACATTTATTACTTTTTTTCTCGATTTATTTTCATCTTTCAATTCATTGAAGATTATATCTGAATAGTGAGGTATATCTCTTTTTTCATTTAATCTGGTTGCAACTATGGAAGAATAATGAAAATGTTCATAATTGTTATTAGATTTGAGAATATTTGCTATTACACTATCTTTTTCATTATATAAAATCATTAACCCTTCTTGATTCAAATTTTGCATTAATTTATTTATAAGTTTATTTTTACTTTCATCATCTATCTTATCATGAAGGTTAAAAATAGTTACAACATCATAATTATTACTTAATCCAATTTCATTAGAATTTATTACATCAAGTGTTTTTTTAAAACCTTCGGATAAATATTTATTATAATTAATATTTTTTTCTATATCAGCTGTAATCAAGAGTGCATTAGTTATATTTATATAATTACTTTGCAATATTTCAGCTGCTAATAATCCATTGCCAGCTACTTCACAAAAAACAGTAGGTTTCTTTCTACCAAAAAAATCTATAATTATTTTTTCAACAATTGCACTTATAGTGGCATTAGTAATATTTTCTTTAATTATTTTATGAAATTCATTTTCATTTTCAATTCCCTTTTCTTTTAATTGTTCAAAATAATGATCAAATAAATAATTTAGAGAACTATTTTTTTTTGGTGGTTCTTTTCTTCCAATTCTTACTGACATTACCCCATCATTTTCTGCCCAAATATTACTCATACCCCACCATTTTATTCTGCTTCTAAAAATATCTTCTAATGCGCTTCTCGACCAGTAGTTTTTTTCTATTCCCTGTCTTTCGGCATAAACTGGAAGTACTACGTAACCATTTTTATCTACAAGATATAATAAATATCTTAAAAAAACTGCACCCCAATTATTTGCAAATAATGGAACACTTAATCCGATATAAATTCTATTAAAAATATGTTTATTGAATGGAAAAAAAGCAGAACTTATCTCCTCTTTTTTTATAAGATCAGTAAATTTTTTTGAATTTAATGTCAGACTTATTATACTGCGATCCGGCTTGATCATCCCATGCTTATCACGCATATCTGAACAATAATAATCAATATCTTCATTTATATATTTTTCTGATTTGTGTAGAATAATATCTGTCATTTATTTGTCTTATTATAAGTTTATGAGATAATAACATGTGACATAAAGAGCAACAATACATCATAATCTATATGGTTAAAATAGAGTATAACAACGCAGTAAAAAATTCTGCAAGATATATAAAATGGAAGGAGCTTAAAATCGATCTTAGATCTAGAAGAGCATACTGCTGTCTTAAAGAAATAAATATATCTCCAAAAGAATACAAAATATTAGAGTTTTTGATGCAGAATCCTCGTACGGTTTTTTCAAGGGAAGAGATTATCTCTTCTGTTTGGGACAAGAAAACAAATATTGGCCCTAGAGCTATAGATGTGCACGTAAGAAGGTTAAGAAAAGCTCTTAATTCTGACAATTTTTGCAAACTTGGCATTAGAACTGCAAGGTCTTTTGGTTACTCAATAGACCATATAAAATAACTACTATTTTGTAATAAAATCTTAATAAAAATTTAATAAAATTTTGCTTTACAATATTTTTGTATAAATTATTATTCTCATATGAGTATTGTTCTCACGTTTTATGAAAAACTACTCTTACTTTTTGGGGTTATAGTGTTAATAAATTATATTCATTGGCTTAAATATGGAACTTAGTGTTGTTTGGATGTACGTGGGGTTTTTTCTGGCAGCCTATTCGGTTATTGCAAATGACTCTATTCAAACATTAGGTACATTTCTTTCTGCTAATAAAGAAAGGTTTTCTTGGTATACACTTTGGTTTGCTGCTTCAATTATGTTGGTTTTTACTATTACCTATGGTTGGTATTTTTATGATGGAGATATTTCATATGAAAGATTAACACGAATACCATATCAAGAAGTCCAATGGTATCACGCTCTTGCTCCAGGGATTTTACTTCTTTTAACGCGTGCTGGAATTCCAGTTTCCACTACATTTTTAGTATTATCAGCTTTTGCTACTATAACAGTTCTTGAGAAAATGCTTATAAAATCAATTGTTGGTTATGGTGTGGCTGCAATAACCGCATATCTTGTTTGGATTATTTTGGAACGATTTATTAATGAAAAAACAGAACACCCAGTACACAGAAACTTTTGGAGAGTAAGCCAGTGGGTAACAAGTGGATGGTTATGGTTTGCATGGCTGCAACATGATATGGCAAATATTGCAGTTTTTTTACCTAGACAGCTCATGTTAGGTGATTTGATAATAGTGTTAATCACGCTTGTTTTAATTCTTGGATACGTTTTTTATACAGGAGGAGGAAAAATTCAAGAAGTGGTAATTAGCAAGCATGGAGCAAGATTCGCAAGATCTACTACTATTATTAATCTTGTTTATGCTTTTGTTTTGTTTTATTTTAAAGAACTTAATGATTTACCAATGTCCACAACTTGGGTTTTTGTAGGTTTGTTATCAGGACGAGAATTGGCTATTTCATCAGTCATTGAAGATTATCGTTTTAAGTATGTATTCCCAATCATTGCAAAAGATTTTGGTAAGATGATGTTTGGATTAGGGGCAAGTGTTGCGATTGTTCTAATAATTCACCAAGTGATAGTACCTAATGGATTATAACCAATCATTCAATAAATTACTTGTTTTAGCAATTTCTTTATATCTATTTTTTGGTGTTAATAATATATTTGCAGGACAAATAGAAAACAAATCAAAAAATTTCTCAACAGAAGCAAAGAAAATAAAAAAAAGATCTAGCGCAACTTTCTATGGTCGACTTTGGATTCAGTATGATAATACTGATGAGGAAACCGGTTCTAACGATATGAAATCATCTCTTCGTGATAACGAAGGTATGGGACGATTCGGTATAAAGGGCAAAGAGAGTATCGGTAATGGTTATACCGTGAATTATAAAATTGAATATGCTATAGATTTAGGTGATGGTATAGCAACATCTGATAGTACAACTTGTTCCAGAGATGACGTTTCTGGAAGTAAAAAAGATTGTCAGACTTTTCTACTTAAACAAGGTTGGATTGGATTTTTAACACCTATTGGTCAATTTAAATTTGGTTCAATGGAGTCTCCTTATAAATATCTTGCAAAACATGATATTTTGCACGATACAATTTCACAAGCTCGTGATACGAGAA
>MDTE01102861.1_pt1 | contig 17697 bp, 16 predicted proteins | sample 811231 | NCBI WGS metagenome assembly MDTE01 (sample SAMN05326651, study PRJNA326480) | marine metagenome | isolation source: seawater | place: Indian Ocean: Red Sea | collected 2010 | reverse complement strand
TGGAGCGAGTGAAGGGAGTCGAACCCTCGACCTAAACGTTGGCAACGTTTCGCTCTACCACTGAGCTACACTCGCATAATAAGAGAAGCTTCTAATAGAAAATCCCTTGTTTTTCAAGATAAGGGGATTATTTAATTAATTTAGTAACTATAGTAGTATTAATAATTATATGAGAAGTACAAACATTCAGGACATATCAAGAAAAATCCCAATATTCCCTTTAACTGGAGCTGTGCTCTTTCCGGGAACACAACTGCCACTAAATATCTTTGAGCCCCGATATGTTCAAATGATAGATGACGCACTAGCTAGTCCGGGTAGGCTTTTAGGAATGATACAGCCAGCTACACAAAGTCAAGAAACTGGAAATAAGACTCTTAAGAAGGTTGGGTGCGTAGGTCGTATTTCTTCATTTAACGAAGCAGAAGATAATCGATACTTAATTACTTTATCAGGTATTGTAAGATTTGAAGTGGAAGAAGAGCTTAATGTGACCACACCTTACAGACAAATAATTGCAAATTATGATGACTATAAAACTGACACTGAAACTCAAAACAGTAATGGGATAGATAGATCTAAACTGCTTGCTTTAGTCAAAAGGTATCTTGAACACAGAAAAATTTTAGCAGATTGGGAAGTTATTAAACAAACGCCAACAGAACAATTAATTAATTATTCAGGAATACTGGTTCCTTTTACCCCTGAAGAAAAACAGCTTCTTCTTGAAGCTAAGACATTAATTACTAGGGGACACGCACTTGAGGCTCTGTATCAGTCTTACATTTTTGATCTTTCAGGTGAGAAAAGCGACCAACTACATTAAAACGACTCAAAAAAATCACTACCAGTGGCGCTTTTAATAATTAACCGTTTTAAATAAATCCTCTTCTCTATAAAACCAAGGCCCATACGAATTGTATTATTTAAAAATCTATTATTACTTGAGAGAATACTATCTAATGAAAATGTACCAAAAGCATAAGCTGCATTATCTATTTTTCTATCCATATCAAATGTTTCTAAAGCAATTTGATCGTTCAGCCTACATCCTAAAGATTTACATTTGATTGTCTGTTTTACGAATAAAGCAATATCTTTTATAGTTAGATTGAGACCTTGCCCAGCAATGGGGTGAATGTTATGTGCTGAGTTACCCATCAAAACAGTATTTTTGTATAAGAGATTTTTTGCATATACAAATTGAAGCTTGTGTTTATCAATATTCTCAATTTTTTCTAAATCCATATATTCACCAAGATATTTGAAGATTATTTGCTTAAGTTCCTTTTTATCTTTCATTAATATTTTAGAATCATTTTTGAGTGACCACACTACTGAAGCTTGAGTATTAGAATATGGCAGTAATGCTATTGGTCCATCTGATGTAAATTTTTGAAATGCACAATTTTTGTCTTTAATTTTTCCTTTTACGCTTATTGATAACGCTACTTGTTCTAAGTCTTTTTTTATAAAATTAAATTTCATTTGTTCAACAATATTGGTTTTTGATGATGATAATATAAATAAGTCTGAGTCTATTTCGTCACCATTATGCATTTTGAGTTTGACACCGGTTGAAGTATTATTAGCGCTAATTGGCCAATTTGTATTAATGATTTTTATATTTTTAGATTTATTTATCTCTTTATCTAAAAAATTTTCTAAGATAGAATTTTGAATAATTTTTCCCAAAAATTCTTTTGCCTCACTCTTAAATTCAATAGGCTGTGGCTTTTTTTTACTAATGCTATTTAAATTACATTTTATTTTTAGAATCTCAGGATATTCGTGAGTAAGTTGTGTGATTGGGATCATTGAAGAAAGGTAATTAAGCGAACCAGAAGATAGAAAAGTAACAAGGTTAGTGTCTGGAGAGTCTTTTTTATTATATTTGTCTGAAATTAAACACACTTTAAAACCATTTCTTGCCAACAGATTGGATATTATTTTGGCTGAAATACCGGATCCAAATATAGTAATTTCATAATTCATTTGTAATGTGAATAATTTAGTCAGTTAATTCTATAAGAAGCTATATAATAACAAGATGAATCAAATACTAATAAAATCTAAATATTTTTTTTGTATTGGTTAAATAATGAAGCTTTTACCTGACTCCATTAAAATATTTATAGTCAATCGATTACTTGAAATAAGTGGAATAACCTCAATCTTAATAAGCCTATTCGTACTAGTATCAGTTGCAAGCTATTCAAGTTTTGACCCTAGTATTCTTAATTTAAATAGTTACGAAACAAAAAATATTGGCGGCAACATCGGAGCGAATTTATCTGAAATATTAATACAATTTTTCGGGTATAGTAGTTTTCTAATTTGTGTTGTTCTATCTAGCTGGGCATACAAACTAATCTTTGCAAAAAATTTAGAACTTTTTGCATTAAATTTATTGTTATTGCCTATAGCGATTTGTCTACTCGCAATATTATTTGAAGCAGTTAACTTACCCATTCATAATGGATTTATTGCTACAGAAACACTTATTTTAATAAATGAAATAAATTTGGTAACAAATCAAAATATTAATTTCTTATTCATTTCTTTAGTTTTTATTTTCTTTCTAATTTCATTTTATTTCACCATGGGATTAAAATTAAATGAATGGAGTAGGATTATTAAAACTATATGGCAGATAATATTGATCAGTATTTTATCTATTAAAAAATTACTAAACATCAGGCGTTCCAATCTTTTTAGAAATCTACCTCAGAGCATAAATGTCGAAAGAACTGCAGAAAGTAGAAATCTTGAGCCTAAGATTGACTTTGATTCACTGAAAAATAAACCAGTATCTAAATATAGCAATGAAAGAACAATCCCACCAATAATGGGTCAACAGAATGAGATATTATTTGAAGAAAATTCTTATACAGCGCCAGATATAAACTTTTTGTCCAAGCCCGACCTCAGCAAAAGCAATTCGATAAATCAAGAAGAGTTAAACTTAAACGCTGATAAATTAAAAAATGTTTTAACAGATTTTAAAATTGAGGGTGAAATTATCAGAGTGTCACCTGGCCCTATCGTGACAATGTATGAATTACAACCAGCTCCAGGAATTAAAGCCTCTAAAATTATTTCGTTGTCAGATGATATTGCAAGAAACATGAGTGCAATGTCAGCGCGAGTAGCTATCATACCAGGTAAAAATGTAATTGGAATTGAAATACCTAACTCTGTTAAAAACCCTGTCTATTTAAGTGAGTTATTTAAACATGAGCAGTTTACAAATAATGAGCAAAACCTAATACTAGCTCTTGGTAAAGATATCAGCGGTAATGCACAATTTGCTAATTTAGAAAATATGCCCCATCTCTTAATAGCTGGAACAACAGGTTCAGGAAAATCAGTAGGCATTAACGTCATGATTACATCAATACTCTATAAACATTCTCCTGAAGACTGTAAATTCATTTTAATAGATCCAAAAATGCTTGAATTATCTGTTTACGAAGGTGTACCTCACTTGATCACGCCAGTTGTAACTGATCCAAAAAAAGCAATCGTTGCCCTCAAATGGGTTGTTAGAGAAATGGAGTCGAGATACAAAAAAATGTCTTTGCTGGGCGTTCGTAATATAGAAAATTATAATCAAAGAATTTTAGAGGCGATAAATAAATCTGAGAAAATAGTAAGAACTATTCCCTCTGGAATAAACCCTGAGACAGGACAACCAACAACAAAGGAAATTGAAATAGAAAATAAAAAAATGCCTTTCATCGTTGTTGTTGTTGACGAAATGGCTGACTTAATGATGGTAGCTGGAAAAGAGATAGAACACGCAATTCAAAGATTATCTCAGATGGCAAGAGCGGCGGGCATTCATTTGATTATGGCTACTCAAAGACCAAGTGTAGATGTCATTACTGGTACCATTAAGGCAAATTTTCCAAGTAGAATAAGTTTCCAAGTGAGTTCCAAATTTGACAGTCGTACTATTTTAGGAGATGAGGGAGCTGAAAGACTCTTAGGTAAGGGTGATATGTTAATGATGACCGCTGGAGGGGTTACAACAAGAATACATGGACCATTTATTTCAGATGAAGAGATTGAAAATATTGTTAGGTCGTTACAAAAACAAGGAAATCCAGAATATGATGATGAAATTCTTAAAGAGGATGAAAATAACGAAAATTCAATTTTATCTGACAACGAAACTGACAGTCTCTTTAAAGAGTCCTTAAACATTATTACAAAAGAAGGTAGAGCTTCCACAAGTTTACTTCAACGTAAGTTACAAATTGGTTACAACCGTGCTGCCCGTATAATAGATCAACTGGAAGAGCAAGGTTTCATCACTCAAGCTAATCACGTAGGCAAAAGAGAAATAAATTACGATAAAATCAATCAGTAATGTTGCGTTATATAGTTATTTTTTGTTTTTTATTTTACATACCGTCTGCGGTGGCAGAGTTATATGTAGAAAAACAGATATTAACAAAAATTGAAAACTCTTGGAATGATGTAACCACTATGTCTGCAAGCTTTACACAAATTAATGCAGATGGAACTGTTGAAGAAGGAATATTCTACCTTACAAAGCCCTATAAATCACGATTTGAGTATTTAGATAAAAAAAATGAAATAATAATTACAAACAAAAATTTATTAAATATTGTTGACTCCTCAGGCTATCAAATTGATGGTTATCCTCTTGGCGATAATCCCCTAAAAAAAATAATGGGTAAGGAAATAAGTCTTTCTGAAATTTTCAATATCAACAAGATTATCCAAGATAACAATCATTATCAGATTGAGGCGTTATCACAAAGTCAAGGTGAAATGGGTAAAGCTGTGTTCTATTTTTCCAAAGAAACTTTTGACTTAAAAAAATGGGAAATTACTGACGAATTTAATAATATAACAGTTTTAGAGTTTACAAATCTAAAAAAAAATATATCACTAAGCCAAAATTTATTCGTAGTCAGATATAATTGAGTTCTTAGACAAAGCAGGTAAATACTTAACACACAAGCCCAAAAATATTTCATGATAAGTTCAAAAAGTGAGCTGAAGGAATGGCTCAAAGCAAATAAGATTTCTGAAGTAGAATGCATTTTTCCAGATATGGCTGGTTCTTCTAAAGGAAAAATACTTCCTGTGGATAGGTTTGTTAAGTCAATGGATGAAAACAGTCTAAAACTAGCTGACTCTGTCTTTGGTCAAACAGTTTCAGGAAAATGGGTTTATGAAAGTGAAATAATTGATTATGTGGAAGAAGACCTTCACATGGTACCTGATATAAGCACAATTCGAAAGATCCCCTGGAATAAAGAGCCAACTGCTCAAATATTATGTGACTTACACTACTCAACAAATGAACCTTCTGAAATTGCGCCAAGACAAGTATTAAAAAATATCATCCAATTATTTAATGAAAAAAATTTAAAAGCAGTTGTTGCTCCTGAATTAGAGTTCTATTTATGTGAGCAAAACTTAGATCCTGATTTACCTCTCAAAACTCCAGTAGGTAAGTCTGGCAGACGAGAAAGTGGAAGTAGAGTGTTTGGTATAGACGCTGTCAATGAATTTGATGAATTGACTGACCAAATATATGATTATTGTGAAATGATGGATATTGGCGTAGACACACTTGTTCATGAGGCTGGACCTTCTCAAATTGAAATTAATTTAAATCATGGAGATCCTTTAGCACTCGCAGACCAAGCTTTCATGTTCAAAAGAGCTGTGAGACAAGTTGCATTAAAACATGGAATACATGCCACTTTTATGGCAAAGCCATATCAAGGTCAGCCAGGTAGTTCAATGCACATACACCAGAATCTTTTTTCAAAAAATGATAGTAATCTTTTTTGTGATGATGAAGGAAATAATACAAAAGAATTCTTACATTTTATTGGTGGCTTACAGACTTACTTGCCAGATGCGATGCTTTTATTTGCCCCATACGTTAATTCATATAGAAGATTTGTAATTGACGCTTCGGCTCCAATTAACACTCATTGGGGAATTGAAAATAGAACTGTGGCTTTCCGAGTACCCTCTTCACAACCTAAATCCAGAAGGATAGAAAATAGAATTCCTGGTGCAGATACCAACCCTTATCTTGCTATCTCTGCATCTCTAGCTTGCGGATATCTTGGTTTGAATGAAAAAATAGATCCAGAAAAACCAATTGCAGGAGATGCTTTTGAAAGAAGACACAATATTCCAAAATACCTTCCAGATGCTTTGAAAAGACTCAAAGTAAGTAATGGACTAGCAGAGGTGTTGGGTAAAGATTTCATAACTTTGTATACTGAAATCAAACAAACAGAGCATGATGCCTACCAAAATGTAATAAGCGCCTGGGAAAGAGAGCATCTCTTATTAAATGTATAAATTAAAAGTTTTCAGTCACCAATCGATAACCAATTCCTTCCTCATATAGAATAGACTCCGTAATACTCAGTGAGTCCTCTATTTTTTTTCTAATCAGATATATATGGGTTTCCAAGGTATGTGTGTCAATTTCTGCATGATAGTTCCAAACATTTTCCAGCATCATTTGTTTTGTAACTGATATATTAATTTTGGAAGCTTCCAGTAAAAATGAAAAGATTTCATTCTCTTTTTCGGTAAATTTTAAATTCTTATCAAGATTAAATATTCTACGATTTTTATTATCGTAGTTAAAATAATTGAATTTATATAGACCTTTTATCTTGTTCTCTAAACTTATCTGGTCATTATAGATGTAAGTGAAAAAATCAGTGACATTTAATGGTGTTTTAAAAACTGCAATATTAAAATTATTTTCAATAGAATTGTTTTTTTCATTTTTAGTATCAATCAAGTAACAATTTATATCGATTTCATCATTTTTGGATATCTCTTTTAAACTTGTACTATCACAAATTAAACTACATCTTTGTTGAGTTTTAAGTAATTCGTCAAAGGTTTCTAATTCTATATTGAATTTTTCTTCAATAACGTGATTTATTTCATTAAAAATATCAATTAAAGTTTTATTTTTTAAATAAATATAAATTTTTTTATTTACCATAATATAATTAAAACTAGTTTACTTAATAATGAAAATTTTAGTAAAAAAAAATAAACTATCTTTTTGCAATAAATTGTATGATTGTGCTGTTGGTAAAAATGGCACAACTCTGGATAAAACTGAGGGTGACGGCAAAACTCCAGCGGGTAATTTTTCTTTTACAAAAGTATTTTATAGAGAGGATAAAATGCCCCCACTGAAGTTTGGTTTAGAATCTGAACCTATAAAACCTAACAGCGGTTGGTGTGACGATCCAGAAAGTAAAAGCTATAATCAGTTTATAAAGTTGCCATTTAATGCGAGTGCTGAAAAGTTATTTAGATCTGATGATTTATATGATTTATTGTTCGTCATAGACTACAACATCAATCCAATCATAAAAAATAAAGGCAGTGCAATCTTTTTGCACATTGCAAAAGACGACTTCTCAGGAACAGAGGGCTGTATTGCTCTCAGAAAAAATGATTTGATCAAAATTGCAGAAAAAATTGATAGTCAAACAAAAATATTAATTGTGAATTAATCCCTTTTTCCAAAAATCAGAGTGCCAACACGCAAATGTGTAGATCCGCAATTAATTGCCTCTTTATAATCTGCAGACATTCCCATGCTCAATTTCTGTATATTGTGACTTTCTGCAATAGATTTCAAACTCAAAAAATGTTTATTTGGATCATCATTTTGAGGTGGGAGACACATTAAACCATCAATTGAAAAATTGTACTCAGCCCTTACAGTGCGAATGAAATCATCAATATCATTTAATTTTACACCTGATTTTTGTAATTCATCTCCAGTATTTACTTGAATATAATAAGTTTTTACTATTCCAAATTTTTGTTCCAGCTCCTTTATTTGTTTTACAATTTTAATTCGATCAACTGAGTGAATTTCATCACAGAGTTCAAATATTCGTTCAGTTTTACGACTCTGTATCGTACCAATAAAATGTAATTTAATATTTGGAAATTCTTCTTTTAGAGCGGGCCATTTCTGCTCTATTTCTTGTATTTGATTTTCCCCAAAATGTTTGTGCCCTTCGTTTGCAATAATTCTAATTTTCTCAGACGCTTGCTTCTTGCTCACGGCAATAATATTCACAGCGTTATTTTGGTCATGAGAGAGTGCTTTAATTTCACTCATTAATTTATGATAACTTTGTATATCCATCTGTGATCTGCTCTAAATAAAAAAACGCCCTGAACAATTAAGTTCAGGGCGCTTTAATATAAGTTGTGAACTTAACTTAGAAGTATACTTGATATCCAAGTCTCCAAGTTTCTACTTCACCGTCGTCGCCACTTGCGATATCAGCATTATCATACTCGATACCAAAAGTTGCAGCGCCCAAGCTCTTAGCAACACCTAGTCTGTAACCAGAGTCATCGTATCCGCCTGGGTCATCCATGTCTACAAAAGCAGCTTTACCGCTCATACCCATGATTGGCATGTCAACAACGATTGTAGTTGCATCAGCATTGTTAGAACCACCATCAAACATTCCAACTGTTACGCTCATTGGACCAAGGCCCATAGAACCAGCAACAAATGTACTATCAGTTCCTGTTCCAGCAGTTCCGTTATCACCCATAGAGTTAATACCTGCAGCAATACTTATGCCAGCAAGTGAACCGGAGATAGCAGCTTGGTTTGAGTCTTCAGCACCTTCTGATGCTCTATCAGCTGTTGGCATGTGAGATAGTCTTAAAGTCCATCCGCCCATGCTTGGAGCAGTGTACTCAAAACCTTCATTGGCTCCGCCAGACATGTTATCACCATCTGCATACTCACCGTTTGCACCATCCATGCCGTCCATTAGAGTTGCACTCCAAGTGCAGCACTCAAATAAACTTAAGTTTACGATGTTATCAGCTCTATCAGTTGCTGACGCAATTTGGTCACCAAAAGAAAGAGTACCCATGTCAGATGAAATTGACATAGTCATGTTTACGTCATCGTTAGAGTCAGATGTGAAACCTCTAATTGTGTTTCCAGTTTCACCAACGTTTGCAGTGACTGAAATACCCATTCCGTTGTCTAGTGTGTCGGAATAAGTAACGTTAACTGATTCAGTATTCCACTGTCTGTCTAATGATGTATTAGCGTCACCAGTAAGATACCAACCAGCAAAACCGCCTGAAATGCTAATTTCTGCTTGCGCAGCTGAAGCACTCATGACAGTTGCAATTGCTGAAGCAGCAATTATTTTTGATTTAGTCATAATTATTTCCTTTATTAAAGTTATAATTGATCAATTATGTTGAATTACAAAACAACTCAACGAAAAGGGTTATACCATAATTTTAGCCATTTTTTGATCATCTATTTGCAAAAATATTACATTTTTTTATTAGTGTTGCAATAATACAACATCAATGTTTTTTGTTATGTGATTTCATAGGTTTAATATATTTACTAATTTAATCGAAACCTATAAATCCTAGATATGCGTTCATTATTATTACTTCTATCTTTAATCTTTGTTGCTGTTTCTTGTGCTGATGGAATAGAGATTGAAAGGCCAGAATATACTGCCGTTGAAGAAACAAGGGTAGCAAAATATGGGAGTGGTGTAATAGATGCTCAAGAACGATGGAAGGAAATGTTCGACAGAATTATGGGGAACGAAATTGTCACCTCTGAAACAGTTAATGATATTTTGTGGAACACTTCGTTAGACAAGATTTCGTTCATGCCGTTAGCTGATGTAGACAAGTTGTCAGGTATCATTATCACTGAGTGGTATAATATTAATGAGACTGAGAAAATTAAACTCAATATATATATAAAAAATGCATCGGTAACTAAGGAGTCACTGGATGTAAAAATATTTCAACAAAGTTTGTTAAACGATGAATGGACTCAAATGGATAGAAATTCAGAATTTGAAAAAAGAATCAAAACTTCAATCTTAGACACGGCAAAAAAAATACAATTAGCAGCTGAGAATTTGTAAATTCATAAAAACCATGAATGACAAATACAATCCAAGAGTTGTAGAAAAAAAATGGCAAAAGTTTTGGGATGATACAGCTGCTTTTGAGGCAAAAGAAAATAGAGCAAAAGAGAAGTACTATATCCTAGAAATGTTTCCCTACCCGTCTGGGAAAATACATATGGGCCATGTCAGGAACTATACCTTAGGAGATGTTGTAGCGCGATTTAAGCGCGCAAAAGGTTTTAACGTTTTGCATCCAATGGGTTGGGATGCCTTTGGCCTTCCTGCTGAAAATGCAGCAATACAAAACAAAACGTCCCCAAAAAAATGGACTTATGAAAATATTGATCAAATGAGATCACAACTTAAATCGATGGGGTTTTCAATTGATTGGGGACGCGAATTCGCTACATGTGATGAGAGCTATTATTATCAACAACAAAAATTGTTTAAAAGATTTTATGAGCAGGGGCTTGTTTATAGAAAAGAGTCTTTAGTAAATTGGGATCCGATTGAACAAAGTGTACTAGCGAATGAACAAGTAATTGAAGGAAAAGGCTGGCGTTCAGGAGCGGAGGTAGAACAAAAGAAGCTATCACAATGGTTTTTTAAAATATCAGATTTTTCAAATGAATTGCTTACTGGACTAAATGATTTATCAGGCTGGCCTGATAAGGTTAAAACCATGCAAAATAATTGGATTGGAAAATCAGTGGGTTGTGAAATTGAATTTGATATCTACGATGCAAACAAAAAAAAATTAAAAAGCTCATTAAAAATATTTACAACAAGACCTGACACTATTTTTGGCGCAACATTTACTGCCATATCAGCAAATCATCCATTATCGGAGGCACTATCTGAACAAAATCACGAGATAAAAAATTTTATTCTTGATTGCCAAAAGAATGGTTTCAGTGAAGAAGCAATCGCAAAAGCTGAAAAAAAGGGCGTCGATACTGGTCTTTTTGTTAAACATCCGTTTATAGAGAAAAAATACATTCCTATTTATGTCGCAAATTTTATTTTAATGGATTATGGAACAGGCGCTATTTATGGGTGTCCAGCTCATGACCAACGTGATCTAGATTTTGCAAGAAAGTATAATTTGGATGTCATACCAGTTATATGCCCCATGGGTGAAGAAGATAAAACTTTTCAAGTTATAAATGAAGCATTTGTAGAGGATGGCCGTTTAATTAATTCTGAATTTCTCAATGGATTAAATATAGAAAAAGCAAAAGAAGAAATAATTAGTAGAGTTGAGACTGCAAAAATTGGTTCAAAGAAAGTTAATTTTCGATTACGCGACTGGGGCATTTCAAGGCAACGATATTGGGGATGCCCAATACCAGTAATTTATCTTGAAAATGGTGAAATTGAACTTGTCCCTGATAGCGAACTGCCCGTGAAATTGCCAGAAGATATTGATATCAGTGTGTCTGGCAATCCATTGGATAATCATCCGTCTTGGAAATATACGACAAGTGGAGCAACCGGATCGAAGGCATTAAGAGAAACAGATACGCTTGATACATTTGTGGACTCATCTTGGTATTTTCTTCGCTATTGTTCGGCCACTAATCAAAATAAGCCATTTGAAAAAAATGATTTAGACTATTGGATGCCAGTTGATCAATATGTTGGTGGCGTGGAACATGCAATTTTACACTTACTTTATTCAAGATTTTTCACGCGTGCTTTAAAAAAAAGCAATGAACTTGATTTTAGTGAGCCTTTCAAAGGGTTATTTACTCAGGGAATGGTTTGTCATGAGACCTATAAACTAGAAAATGGTGAGTGGACATTTCCTGAAGAAGTAGAAAAAAAAGATAATCAATATTTTCACATCAAGAGCGGAAAAAAAATTATAAAAGGTCCAATTGAGTCAATGTCAAAGTCCAAAAAAAATGTTGTTGATCCTGAAGAGATCATAAAGACATACGGAGCAGATGCTACAAGATGGTTTATGCTTTCAGACAGTCCACCAGAAAGAGATATTAATTGGTCTTTGTCTGGGATAAAAGGAGCCTGGAAATTTAAGCAAAAAATTTGGTCTCAAATAGTAAATCATAAGAATGTCCTAAATGACTTCACTGAGAAAGAAACAGTGGATTTAAGTCAGGCTGCTGTTGAATTTCGCGGACAAATTTATAGTTTTTTATCAGATATCAGCAAAAATATTGAGCAATTTCAAATGAATGTAGCTGTAGCTAAAATTTACGAGATGGTTAATACAATAAGTAAGTTCAAGTTGATTAAAGATGAAGATAAGTATGTGCATACGGAGTCGCTAAAGATTTTAGTTAGAGTTCTTGAGCCGATGATGCCTCATTTAGCAGAGGAGTGTTGGGCGTTGATGGGAGGTAAAGACTGTTTGATTGATGTCCCTTGGCCAAGTGTCAGAGAAGAATATATCATAAAGAATACAATAACTTTAATTATACAAATCAACGGGAAAAAAAGAGGTGAAATTACATTACCTATTAATTCAGAAGAAAAAGATGTTTTGAATGAAGCGCTTCAAATCCCAAACATAGAATCTCAAGTTAAAAATAAAAAAATTCGTAAACAGATATATGTTCCAAATAAAATTTTAAATTTAGTCATTTAATGTTATCCGAAGAAAATAAAAAAAAAATAATTGAACTTCTTACTCAAGGAATTAAACATCATCAAAATGTTGTGGAGATTGTCAAAACTAATCCCAGAATATTTTTTGAAGATATTGATAAAAGACCTTTGAAATTCATTCAGTCAATTTCTGATGCCAAAAAATGCTACAACAAAGTCTTACGAATTGACAAAAATAATTATGATGCACTAAGACATCTAGGAATTCTTGAACTTGACCAAGAAAATACAAAAGAAGCAAAAAAATATTTTCAAAGAGCCATTGTTCACCATAAAAAAAGACATGAGATTTATAACAATTTAGGAAGTGTTTTTATGAAAGATGGCGAATTGGATGATGCATTAAAAAATTTCAAGCTTTGTCTCAAAATGAATTCTACATATCTCCCAGTTATAAATAATCTCGCATTAGTAAATATAGAGTACAAAAATATTGAGGACTCACTTAAGTATGCAAGTCTTGCTTATTCAGCTCAGCCAAAGAATAAAATTGCTCTAAGACATTATGCTCATGCAAAAATACTAAAGGGTGACAATTTTGAAGGTATCAAGTTATTAAGAGAACATTTGCAAGAAGAAGATGAAGATATAGAAAGTCTTCATTTATTAGCTCAGACTTTTAAAACGCTTGGTAATTTCAAAGAGTCAGCAGAACTCTACAATAAGATACTTTCTATTGATCAATATAACGCTTCTGCTTTTTATAACCTTTCGTCTTTAAGCAAAATAAAAATTAATAGTAAGATAATTGATAGGTTTAAAAAATTATCAATCAAAGAAAATTTTGAAAATAACCCACAATCTTCAAGTATATTTGCAGCTCTATATACCATTACAGAAAGAGAGAAAAAATACGATCAGGCGATAAAATATCTTCACAAGATGAATGAAGTCATACATAAATCATATAACGCAAGCTGGAAGGAAGAGCAGAAGTTTATAGCGTCAATAAAAAAATTATTTTCTAGTGAGTTAATAGAAAAAAATTCGGTGTTCGGCAACAAGTCATCTAGACCTATTTTTATTTTAGGAATGCCTAGATCAGGTACAACATTAGTAGAACAAATTTTATCATCTCATTCAGGGGTCTTTGGTGCAGGAGAACTTGGATTTTTACCAAACGTACTTGATTTACCATCATATAATGAAAAAAATTTAGCTTTAATTAGGTTAAAGAAAATAATGGGATCTTTAAGTGAAAAAAGTATCACAGCTTGGAGCAATAATTATCTCAAAAAATTAGATTTTATTAACGAGGACAAAAAATTTGTTACAGACAAATTACCCCACAACTTTATTAGGACTGGTTTTATCAAAATTTTATTTCCTAAGGCAAAAATTATTTATTGTAAAAGAGATGCAATGGATAATTGTTTTTCTTTATATAGGCAATTTTTTAATGCACCTCACTTTTTTTTCTACGATCAGGTACTTATCAGCGAATACTATAAGATGCATGAAGACTTGATGCATTTTTGGGTTAATGATTGTAATGTTGAAATGTATCAGCTAAACCATGAAGAATTAGTAAATAATCCTAAGCAAATAGTTTCGGATCTATTAAAATATTGTAATCTTGAATGGGAAGAAAGCTGTATGAAATTTTATGACAATCAAAGGTCAGTGAGAACAGCAAGTGCCGTACAGGTTAGGGAACCAATCAATAGGAAGTCAATTCAATCTTGGAAAAAGTATGAAAAAGAATTAGCATTCATGAAGAAAACATTAAATTATCACGATGCTTAAATTTAAACACTGTTTTACAACCTTATTGTGCTTAATCATCTTATCAGGGTGCGGATTTAAACCAATACATAAATTATCAGATAACTCAAATTCTCTAAGTTTTTTAGCTGAAATCACTAACTCAGTTTCAAGAGAAATTGTCGAGGAGGTAAATGATAATTTATTTCAAAGTGATAACAAAGAATACAAGGCACAACTTACTATTAGTGAGGACTCAACACCATTAATTATTAATACCAATGGTACTGTTGCAAAATATAGAATTGAAATAGAAATAAATTACAAGCTTGTCAAAATTGGAACAAATGAAGTTATTTCTGAGGGTACTACAAGAGGGTCTGCACAATACGATGTCGTTGACTCTGAAATAAGTAACGAGGATACAAGAAAAAACATGACAAAGATTGCAACAAAAAACGCGCTTCAAATCATGATATCGAGAATACAAAGCAGCATAATTCAATTAAATGATAATTAAAGATTTCCAATTAGAAAAAATTGTAAAAGAACATAAAAAATTTTTTGGGATACTTATATACGGTCCAAATGAAGGTCTTGTAAAAGAACAGATTGATAAAATTATTAATGATTATTTAATTAAAGATGAGTGTGAGCTGATAAGTTGTAATGGTAAAGACTTAGATAATGATCCATTGTACTTGGATGATATAGCCAGAACTGTTTCCATGTTTAATTCAAAAAAAGTTATCATTGTGGAAGCGTTGAAAGATAAACATATAAAGGTAATTGAAGATATTGCTATTAGCGAACCCCAAGAAATAATTCTGATCATTAGAGATAACAATTTAAATAAAACTTCTAAAGTAAGAAATTTTTTTGAGAATAATCGAAGTTTTTTTTCACTTGCATGTTATGAAGATGATAGAAAATCAATGATGAAAAACATCGATGAGTTTGTAAAAAAAAATAACTTTAATCTAAATAGAGACATAAAAAATTATCTTCTACAGTCACTAAGCAGTGATCGTATGATAAATAAAGGTGAACTTGAAAAAATTGAAATATTTTATAATCAATCTAAAGATACAATTGAACTTGAAGATATAAAAAAAATACTTAATGACTCGAGTTCACAAGGTTTAAGTAATATGAATGAAAATGTGATGTATGGAAAAACATCTAAAAGCTCTAAAATAATAAACAAACTTTTATCTGAGGGAACAAGTCCTATAAGTCTCATAAGAAGTCTAACGAATTATTTACTAAGGATACAACAGACAAAAATTGAAATGAAAAAGGGAAATAACTTTGATAGTTCAATAAAGACACTAAGACCACCTGTTTTCTGGAAAGAAAGAGATAATTTTCAAAATCATTGTCTCAAATGGCCATTACACAGCATTGAGTCAAATCTTTGTAATCTTTTAGATACTGAAATTAAATGTAAGCTAAACAGCAAATTGGCAAATTTTAATTGCGAAAAGGCGATATTATTGATTGCAAATACTGGAAGGCAATATTTTAAAAACTAATTTTTCAATTTTTTTGTTACCAATTCTAATTGATCAAGAGACTTATATTCAATTTTAATTGAACCGCCTTTTTTTCCCTTATGATCAATTGATACATTTAGTCCAAGCTTTGCAGTTAAATTATTCTCTAGATCAATGGTATCAGGATCTTTTAATTTTACCTTTTTTATTCCAGATTTTCTTTGTTTTGCAAAGTCTTCGGCAGCTCTTACACTTAAATTTTCATTAACAATTTTCTCAGCTAATTGTTCTGGGAAGGCGCTATTCATGATAGCTCTCGCGTGTCCTGAGGAAATTTTTCCTTCTGAAATCATATCTTGAATTGACTGGGGCAAGCCAAGTAGTCTGATAATGTTTGCAATATGGCTTCTGCTCTTACCAACGATCTCTGCAAGTACTTCTTGAGTGTGACCATGTTTTTCAATTAATCTTTTATATCCAGCAGCTTCTTCAATCGGTGATAGATCAGAGCGTTGTACATTTTCAATGATTGCTATTTCTAAAGCCTCTATATCATCTAGTTTTCTGATAACCGCAGGAACTTCATGAAGTTGTGCAATTTGAGCTGCTCGCCATCTTCTCTCACCTGCAATAATTTCATATCTTCCAGTTTCTGTTGGTGAAGGTCTCACTAATATTGGTTGCACAAGTCCTTTTGACTTAATTGACTCCGCTAATTCATTAATGCTGTTTTTATCAAACAGTCGTCTTGGTTGAGACGGACTTGGCCTAAGATTTGAAATTGAAATTTTTGTTTCTTTATTAAAAGCTTCTGTTTGAATTGATGTATCTTTAGCATCACCCATGAGAGATGAAAGTCCACGGCCTAAACCTTTTTTTGAAATTGATGAACTCATTAAGCGGCCTCCTGCTCTTTATTTTGTCTTATTATCTCGTCTGCTAATCTTAAATACGCCTGACTACCTGTGGCTTTTTGATCATAGATAAGTGCAGGCATTCCAAAAGAAGGTGCTTCTGAAACTCTTACGTTACGAGGTATGATTGTTTCATATACTTGTTGACTTAAATGTTTTTTAACATCATCGGCAACTTGCGATGAAAGTTTATTTCTTCCATCAAACATTGTTAACACTATCCCATCGATTGTTAGATTTTGATTAAGATTTTGTTTTACTCTATCAATTGTTTTTATTAATTGACTAAGACCTTCTAATGCAAAAAATTCACATTGAAGTGGAACAATAATTGAATCCGCCGCAGTCATTGCCATAACGGTGAGAAGACTTAGAGCCGGCGGACAATCTATAAAAATAAAACTATAATCATGTAGTGAATTTTGATCTGCTAAAATTTTTTTTAGAGTAAATGCTCTATCATTTACTTCAGCAAGTTCAGGTTCTATGCCAGATAGCTCCACGGTAGATGGTATGATTTTTAAATTTTCTATTTTTGTATTTTGAATTGCGTCAAATAAATTGCATTGAGACGCAAGAACCTCATAGATTGAGTTATTTCTGTTTTGATAATCTATACCTAAACCTGTACTTGCATTTCCTTGAGGATCGAGATCGATAATTAGAACTTTTTCCCCAGTAGCTGCTAAGGCTGTGGATAAGTTTATTGCTGTTGTAGTTTTTCCCACTCCACCTTTCTGATTCGATATTGCTATTATTTTACTTTTCATTAAGTTATTGATTTTATTATATTTTTTAACTCCAAAATAAAAGAGCCCTTTTCTCTTTCATTTTCGTGCAATACATAATTAAAATCCCAATATTTAGTAGCATGCACAATCTCTTCATCTATATGTACACCTTTATGCAAAAGCAATGTAGTGTTTTTTTTGCATATATTATAACTAATTGATAATAAATGATTTAATTGGCTAACAGCTCTTG
>MDTE01179371.1_pt1 | contig 17698 bp, 22 predicted proteins | sample 811231 | NCBI WGS metagenome assembly MDTE01 (sample SAMN05326651, study PRJNA326480) | marine metagenome | isolation source: seawater | place: Indian Ocean: Red Sea | collected 2010 | reverse complement strand
CGGAGAACGAGAGGCAGCACGCAAGAAGTTTGTCGACGGAGCATACAATCTCCATGGTATTGACAGAAGTATCACAGAAGCTCTCTGGAAGACTATTGAGGCATTCTCTGTATATGGTTTCAATAAGTCACATGCTGTGTCTTACGCCATTGATTCCTACTACGCTGCGTGGCTTCACACACATTACGAGCATGAATGGCTGGCTACAATTTTGCAGTCTGAAAATAATAGCCCCAAGGGTTTGGAAAAGGCAATTTCTGAGATTAAGTCATACGGCTATAAGTTTTCGCCTTCTGACGTAAATTATTCAGGAAATGAGTGGGAGTATTCAGATGAAGCAAAAGCCTTTATTCCTCCCCTGAGCTCTGTAAAGGGTGTGGGTGATACTGCCATGGAAGAAATCATGATGATGCGTCCATACAAGAATGTTTACGATCTTCTCTATGATGAGTCAGGTGTCTGGAAACATTCTAAGATGAACAAGACAGCATTTAGATCTTTGTGCAAGATTGAGGCATTCGGTTCGCTAGAAGAACTTAAGACAGGTGATATTCCAAATCATCGTCAACTTTTGGCGATTTTGACAGAAGATAAGAACTACGAAACTCTTCGCAAAGGCCAATATGGAATCACAAAAACCCAGGTAAAGCGAGCACAAAAAAATGGCGAGACCTTAGAGCCCGTTTTAGATAAGCTTCGAAGGTTATACGACGGCTTGCCTGACTGGAATAGGACAGAAAAGATAACCAACTATATGGATTTGACTTCGTCTGTCAACAATAGTCTGGTCTTTCCTGACGCGCTTGTCGAAAGAATCAATAGAAAAAATATCGGATCAGTGTTTGATGTTCCCGCGGGTGAGAGGGGCGTAGGGTGGTTTTGCATAACTGATGTTATTGCAAAAACGACTAAGAATGGCAAGCCTTTCTATAGATTTAAGGGAATTGACAACAATAACAACAGCGGTTGGGTTCGTGTCTGGGGCAAGTTTAACGATCCTCCGGAGTTATACACAATCTGGGTTGCCGACGTACATAATGATGCAAACTGGGGAATGTCTACAAGCTCCTACAAAATCAAAAGAGTGACAGCATATGATTGATTTAGATACAGTAACAATTGAAGGGCCAGACTTAGCAGGAAAGACGTCACTATACTCACACATCCATAAGATGTCTGGTTATAAGTGGAACATCCAAGATCGCTCTGTTCTTAGTATGCTGTGTTACAGTATTTTCTACAACAGGGGAGACGACGATATCTGGCGCGCCCGACTCACAGACTCTATTGATAATCTAAACAACAGGACAATTGTTCTCTTGCCAGAATGGAATTTATTGTTGGATCGATTCAATTCACGGGGAGATGAAATACAGACACTCGAAACTTTGAAGCGACTCCATGAGATATTCGAAGAGGAAGCTTCTAAAATTGAAGAGTATGCCACAGTCTTGGTTTTGCGCCCAGGATCTGAAGACGATTTTGCAAGTGACGTACGTACTGCTTTAAGCTGGCTTAGTGCGACTGAAAACTATCTTCTTGAGGACGTCGCTCGGGAGATAGCACAAAATGCAAAAGCATCGCCAGGACTAGAATGTTCTCCTCTGCGTTTTAGACTAGATTACGAAAACCCTGCATCAGATCCAAGTATTTTGGCACACGAAGCCGAAGAAGCATACTACGCAAATATTCTTAAAAACGTTCTGACTAACGTTAGAGATGAGATGGAAGGAAATAATGAGTATGGAATTCCGCAAGAGCCGCACTCTACACGACGTTTTATATACACACAGGATTCGTGCATATCATTGATTCATACAATGTTGCGTAACGATGTAATGAATATTCATGTAGTGTGCAGGTCTTCAGATACAGTAAACACATTTCTATACGATCTTAAGTTTCTGTATTATTTGTCTAGCCGAATCTTACGAAGAGTAGGGATAGACCACAAACTCTGTGGACTAAGTACAAAATGCAGATTGCACGTAACCTTAAATTCTGCGCACATTATTAAAGAATAATTATACCCTGACAGCTTTCTGGGTACAATTTGGTGAGGAGGAATTTTTATGTCTAAAGCGTTAGTAACAGGCGGATGCGGCTTCATTGGAAGCAATCTTGTGCATCAATTAGTAACATCTGGGTGGACAGTTGATGTAGTTGATGATTTGTCAAATGGGCACCTTGAAAATCTTGAAGGTCTTGATACGAGAATTGTAACAACTGATACACTGCACTTATACGAAGATCAGTTTGAAGAAGACGATGAAAAAGATACGCTTGTGATGTGTGGCGACTTTGCACATGAAAATGTCTTGCAGCGGATACGAGAGAACAATTATGATTATGTCTTTCATTTAGCAGCGAATCCTCGAGTAGAATATAGTGTTCAGTATCCTCAAGTTACGACTGAAATTAATGTTCTTAAGACAGTTGAGCTTTTCAAGGTGTGTGCAGACGCGGACATTGACAGACTTATATTTTCATCTTCTTCGGCAGTCTATGGAAATGTAGAAAATCTTCCAACCAGAGAGAGTACGCAGGGCATGCCTGAGTCACCATATGGGCTGCAAAAGCTTCAAGGAGAGCAGTATGCTGAACTATTTGCAAAATTATATGGCTTGGATGTTGTTTCACTAAGGTACTTTAACGTATACGGCCCAAGACAGCTAGGGGGTTCACCTTACTCTACTGCAGTTTCAGCGTGGTGTCATGCAATTTATAATGAAACAGCACTAAGATCCGATGGTGACGGCTCTCAGACTCGGGACATGGTTTATGTGGGTGATGTTGTCCAGGCAAATATCTGTGCGGCTTTGTCTGAGAACAATATTGCGGGCAATGTTTACAATGTGGGATCAAATACGTCTATTTCTAACAATGAAATCTTATCCAAACTTAGAGAGATTTTTGACGACTTAGACGTTTACACAGCGCCATGGCGCCCAGGTGATGTAATGCACACCCTGGCAGACATAACGTGTGCTCAAGAAGATTTGGGTTACGCACCAGAATATTCATTTGATGACGGCTTAGAGATAACTCTTTCATGGTGGGATGAGAAGTTTGACAAGTTTGATGATGATGATGAAAGTGAAGAATTTGAATAACGTGTCTATGGAGGAAAAATGAGACAGTCTGATCCAAAGTTAATAGTGTTCACGGGGCCAATGTTTGGCTCTAAGACAACAAAGATGTTGGCAGCTATTGAGAGGTATCGATATCAAAATAAGAGAATCGTAGCGTTCAAGCCAATTATGGATGACAGATACTCAAACCTTGAGATTCAGACTCATTCCGGTGGTACTTTACCAGCAGTCGGTGTAAATACTGGCGAAGACATGATACAATATGTTTATGATACGATGTTGGGAGAGGTTGACGTAATAGCCGTGGATGAAGCATTTATGATAGAGGGGGCTGCAAATGCCCTGATAGACCTATTTAAGAGTGGTAAGTCTGTAGTTGTATCCTCGTTGCAGTTGTCCGCTAGCGGCAATGTTTTTGAAGAAGTCCGCGACATTATGCCGTGGGCAACGAAGATTGAAGTTTGTCCGGCTGTTTGTCCAATAACAGGAAGAGATGCTTATTATACGCATAGAAAGCTAGATGGACTCGAAGAAATTGCTGTGGGGGGTGCTGATATGTATGAGCCGCGGTGTTGGGAACATCATAGCTATGTCAATCAAGGGGACTAGATATGGTTGTTGAACCAAGTCAAGTAAATTGCGTGATATATCACGCCGACTGTACCGACGGATTTGGAGCTGCCTACGCAGCATGGAAATGTCTTGGAAATAGGGCAGAGTATCATGCATGCAAGCACGGCACTCCGCCGCCTGATGTTAAAGGAAAAGTTGTTGCGATCCTGGATTTTTCATTCAATAACGCAACTACAAAGCAAATGATCGAAGACGCTGATGGCCTAATTGTTATCGACCATCACAAGTCAGCGATGGTTGAACTGCACGATATTTCGAATACACATTTTGATATGACTAAAAGCGGCGCGATGCTAGCTTGGGAATTTTTCCATCCAGGCAAAGATCATCCGAAGTTTATAGGTTACATTCAAGATCGAGACTTGTGGACATGGGAGCTGCCCTATTCAAAAGAGTTTAGCGCAGCTTTTGATATGGTTCCATTTGAGTTTGAAGAGTTTGAGAAATACGAAGATGACTCAGTTTTTGACGATGCAGTCAAGCGCGGGTCTTATGTCTTGGCATATTCTAAGACAGTCGTGAAGAAAGTTTGTGAAAAGGCTACTAGTAGAAAATTCGAAGGCATGGATGTGATGGTTGTTAACGCGTCCCATTGGATGTCTGAGATAGGCGCACGGCTCTCTCCAGATTGTGATTTTGCCATGATATGGTTCTATGATCATGATGACAGGATGGTCAAAGTGAGCCTTCGATCTTTTCATGATCACATAGACGTTTCAGAGATAGCTAAAAAGTTTGGCGGCGGCGGTCATAAAAAAGCAGCGGGATTCACACTTCCTGCTGACGCACATGTCGACGATCTTTTTGATTTACCTGATGACCCAACAGAAGAAGAAGAGCCTGAGCTAGTAACGATATGCTTAGATGCTAATGGAATTCCACAGACAGAGCAAGTGATCGCCGGCTACGAGGATGATGTTTCTTCTGAATACATCGAAGAAGGCAAGAAGGATGAGACCTGAGTGGGATGAAGTCTGGATGCAGACTGCACATACAATTTCTAAGAGGTCCTACGATCCCAGACATCAAGTTGGAGCTATCGTAGTAACTGAAGATAATACTCAGGTTTTAGCTGTAGGCTATAACGGAAACTATTCAGGCGGGCCAAACGAGGTTGAATCGGCTGTCCCAGGAGAATCAGGAATGATTCATGCAGAGATTAACGCTTTGCTCAAAATGGATTATAACAATCCCAAGTACAAGAAATTGTATGTTACTTTATCACCCTGTAGACAGTGTGCCAAGGCAATGGTCAATGCAGGAATTGATGAAGTAGTTTATGACGAAGAGTACAGGGACACTAGCAGTATAGAAATTCTTTTGGATGCAGGCATCAAGGTGAGGAAACTCTAGCCCGCTCTGAGATACATATAGATGTTAGTGTATGCAATCTTGGAGACGATGAATGCCCAATAAAGATACAAGATATTCAATTTCAGAGATAGCAAAGCGAATGGCGCTGGTTCATGCCAAAGCGCTGAAGGTAGAAGCATCTGCAAAGAGAGGCCTGTTAGAGACAAGCCTTACAACAAGAAATCTATCAAAATTTTTGCTTTCTGAGGCCGAAGACGAAGACGGCGCTAAGTTTACAGAAGACGACGCGAACGTCTTAGCTGAGTCAATTGACAGCATGAAAGCGTCACTTGAAGACTTGAAGACAGCGCTGGGACAAGCTGACAATAAGTTTCCCAATACAATTAAGGCTGTTGAAGCACTCGGAACCGAGATTCCTGAGGTCGGAGAGCTCGCAGCTATGTCTATCAAGGGCGACTCAAAGGCTTTAGCAGAGAGAATTGAGGAAGTAAACACAGCACTTTCTAATGTAGGTAAAGCTGCTGCTTCGATTATCGCTGCGATGGAGATGTTTGCGCAAAACATCGCCCCCGTAATGAAAGAGCTCAAGGACGAGGACAAAGAAAAGACACTCGAAGATTTATCTAATGAGTATGCTGAAGACGAGAAGATAAAATTCCCGTCAGTTGATGATCTCAAGAAAGGCGCCGTCAAAGCCGTTGCAGTTCCTCCGTGGTATCAGCAGGCGTTTAAGGGCGGAATGGACGCTGCAAAGTCAGAAGCAGGCGGATTTTTTGCTCAAGTTGGATCTTTCTTTAAGGGGCTTTTCGGAGATAAAGACACGGGAATCGACCCTAACACGTTCGCTGAAGAGGTTGTGAAGTGTACACCCGCTGAGCTGGACACTGTAATCAAAGGAGTTGCAGATGTCAAATCTGGAATGGAAGAATCTGTAACAGAAACAGCCGGTGCTACAACAGCAGCTCAAGCTGGAGCCGTGGCAGCCGAAGAAGGCGAAGAAGGCGGCGGAGAAGATCTTAAGGGCGCAGATATTGATAAAATTATTGCTGCACTCATGGCAAAAATTAAAGAGTTAGACCCGGGCAAAGCAAAAGAGCTCGAAGACGCCGGAGAAGAAGCTGCTGAAGAAGCGCTTACTGACGATGCTGAAGCAATTCAGAAGGGCGAAGAAGAACTAGAAGCAGCAGCTGAGGAAGTTGCCGAAGAAGAAGGTGTAGGCGCCGGAAAACCCTGGAAAGATATCGCAGCAGCAGTAGCAGGAGCCGCAGAAGATGGAAAATCTGCAGAGTCAGTCCTTGCTAAGCTTGGTGCAGAAGATGGCTTCAAAGACGCCCTTAAAGATAAGGTGATGTTCGAAGAGGGTTTTGTACCTGACTATATGCGCAAACTATCAGGCTTGTTGTTTGAAGAAGTGGGATTCGAAGACTTTGCAAACATGAGCGGCGCGAAAGAGTTGGACGACGAGGTAGACAAAGAGCAAGTACTTGTTCAGGTAGCTCAAGGAATCAACAAAGAAGTGGGTGAAGATGTCATTACTGACATTCCCGAATTAGAAGAACGAGAAGCCGACGAGCCACCTCCCGCAGACGAAGAAGAAGCTGCTGAAGAGCAAGAAGAAGCTCAGTCCGAACTCGAAGGCGCAGTTCAAGACGCTGCAGGCTCTGAGGAAGGTCCTGGCGCAGCAATTATGGCCGCAATCGATGGCTGGTATGATGGTTTAAGTCCGACTAGTCAGAAATCCATGGATTCTAAGGACAGGATTGGCGGCCTTAAGGGTAATCTTCAAGATGCAATCGAAGGAGCAGCAGAAACGCTTGCAAAAGCCGTGGGCGATGCTGTTGCTAAGTGGCGATCAGAGCACGAAGAGACTCTAATAAAATCTAAGCGATTCGCCAAAAAGAATTTCGACTCACTCCAAGATCTAATACCACAACTTGCAAGCGAGCTGTTGGCAAAAACTAACGAAGCTGGAGTCAAGAAGCTTACTAGAGGCATGGTCAATCGATTTGTTTTCAAGGCACTAGACAGACACTTCCAGGTTTCGAGCGGACTGTTGAGTGAAGCACTAATCCCAATGCATCCCATCAACAGAATAGGGTCAGATAGCTCTCATAGAGATGCTTGGTCTAAAATAGCTGGCCTTCCCTATGACAATGACTATGTAACTCCTGCTGAGGCTCTTGGCGAAGATCGTTACGTCAAATATGACGAAGACGAGCTAATTGCTGAGAAATGGCGCCGAATCGCGGGCATACCCGAGGAGAACTAAGCAGATGGGTGATATGCTTACTGAAAAAAGCCTGATAGGGTTTATAAGAGATGCCTATAACAGGCGCCTCCACGAAGTAATGAGTGAAACTGACTTGCTTGACAAGCAAGGAAACGTTGTAATTCACAAAGGTCTCAAAGTAAGACATAAAGAAAGTCAATATGAGTACACTGTAGACTCTGTAGCTCAGGATGCTGAGGGAAATATATCAGTCAAGCTTAGAAACCCTGATGTAGGGCGTATCGATCCTGCAGACTCAACAGACGTAATGTCTGAAGACGATCTTATTGCGCCAATCTCACAATCGGGTGATGACTCTCCTGAACAACTGCCAGTATCAACTGCAGAAGAAACACCAGAGATTTCGGATGACGATGTTTTTGTTGTTGATCAGGAAGAGTTCGAAAAAGAATACGAGGTGAAATAATGTCTGGAAAGAAAAAATCAGCTGTTGAAGAGCAAGTAATACAAGAGATTAGAAAGTCTCTGGGCTTGCCTCCAAAAAGCCCACGTTCTCAAGGCAAGAAGGTTATCAAAGAGGCATATAGGACGGAGCCGAAGAAGTTCTCGCTAGGTACAGAGTTTCTAAGCCAAAAAACTAAGGCAGCACGTCAAAAAGATTTTGAAAGTCATGTCGATGCCCTAAATAATGTAGCAGCACAACTTGAAGCTGCAAGCAGAGAAGACGCCGACAAGTATTCTTCAGAGTTTCGCAATTTGAAAATATCTGAAGTTCACTGCTTGAACGCTGCGTTCTTAAGAGCGCTTCATTTCGAAAATATCAGTGATCCTCAGAGCCAGTTATCAATGGACTCAATTACGTTTATGCGCCTTGAAAGAGATTTTGGAACGTTTGATGAGTGGCAAAAGGATTTTATTGCATGCGGCATGGCGTCTAGAAGTGGCTATGTCGTGACCGGGTACAATACATTTCTTAATCGATACATGAATTTTGTAATTGATGAAGAGTCAAAGAACGTGCCTGTGGGCATGCATCCAGTAATTGTTCTAGATACGTCTGAGGGCGCTTATTACCGAGATTATCTGGATGATAGAAAAACGTATATAATAGCTATGATGAAAGAGCTTGATTGGGATCACATTACAACAAGGTTCAAGAGGGCTGAAAGAATGTCCAAGATTACGGGTGAGGTAAAGAACTAATGAGAAAGCTTTCCAAAAACTATCTCCGTAAGTTAATCGTTGAAGAATTATCACTTCTTTCTGAAGAAGAAGATGTTGATATCTTTGGCGGAGGTGAGGAAGAAGACGCTGCCGATGAAGGAGGTGAGGACGAAGAGGCTGCTGAAGACACCGAAGGAGAAGAGGAAGGCGGAGACGAAGCTGCTGATGAAGGCGGCGATGAAGAAGAAGCTGCTGATGACGAAGGTGGTGACGAAGGCGGTGATGAAGGTGGTGAGGACGCACCCGAAGATGAAGCAACAGGGCCATCTGACAGTGGTGTTGACGTAGAGCTCAATAGCTTGCTCGCCGATTTTGAAGCACAAGCACTTGCAGTCACACAAGCATCAGAGCCTGAATATGAAGTCGTTGCTCAAGAGTATTTCAAGCCAAAGTTGGCCGATTTACTTTTTGAGGGCGAAGATGAAGCAGCAGCGCCAAGCATAGACATACCAACATACACTAACAATGTAGCCAGACTTATTCAGAACTATCAAAGCCTTATGGACATGGAAATGATGATTTTTACTAAAGCCCGTGATTTTCTTGCTACAAAATACGGTGAAGAGATGGCAGTGTTATTTGAAGAAGATTTAGAAAAAAATCATGGCATAACTTTCGATCCAGAAGGACAAGAAGGTGAAGCACCAGTCTATGCCGTCGGCGCCATGAACGTGCAGATGTAGGTGCTTTATGGCTTCCCGTAGAGATTTCGAAACTAAAAAATCTGTCCACATAAACCTAACAAAATCTACACATTCTGAGCTTCGCACGATATTATTGCGTAGGGGCTTGTCTATGCAAGAAGTGTTTGACAATCTAGCAGCTAGAATATGTGATAGAGAGCCACACTTTTGTGATATTTTAGACCAGATAGAACATGATAAAAGGGAGCGTCAAATTAAGAAAGTTTCCAAGACAGATTCTGAGTCTATTTTCAATCTGATTGAATCAGACAACCCTTTTGAGTAGCTAAGGAGAAAGCACATGGGATTTTTTACAAATTCTGGCAAATTAGAAAAGTTAGAGAAACGTTTGGAACATCTTGAAAAAGAAAATGAGATGCTCAAGGAAGCAATGACTGACATTGGGAAGAATCTTATTGCTGTTGACGGGATGATCAAGATTGTTATGGCTGCTCAGCAACAAGTATCATTTGATGTAAGCACAATTTATGACGCGCTGCAGCAAATTATAGGGACAACACAAAGAGGTGCGGTAGATCCACTAGACGAATACTTAAACAAGATGAATCCGTTCGGTTCAGATGACGACGACGGAGGATTACTTAACTAGTTTTGGAGGATAACATGGCACGAGTTAAGGCATTTTTTGATAAGCACGTAGAGCGCTTTATCAGTCGTAAGTTTTTAGCATGGGGTACTGCAACATATTTGTGCCTTGAAGGAATGGTAACAAGTTCTGATTGGGTTGCTGTTACTTTAGCATACATCGGTACACAGGCTCTTGTCGATGCGGCTGTTCTTTGGAAGCACGGGCCCAATCGATAGAAAGTTATGAGTATGATTACCTGGCTAGCAGTTCAGACAGCTTTGAAGAAAGCATGGGCGTGGTGCAAGAAGTACTGGCAGATATTAGTTGGTGCTTCAATCCCACTTGTAATTTGGTTTCTTTCTAGAGATTCCGGAAAACTAGATGAAGTTCTGGAAAAGAGCAAAGAGTCACATGCAAAAGAGCTTGAAGCCATTGAGAAGTCTCACAAGCTTGAGCTAGAGAAGAGAGATGAAGCAATCAAGCGTTATCAAGAGACAATGGCGCAGGTAGAAGATATGTATAGAACGTCTAGCAAAGAGCTTACTAAAACCAAGAGGAAAGCAGTAGAAAAAGCAATAAAGGACAACAAAGAAGATCCAGATGCCATTACAAGAAAACTGGCTGAATTGACCGGCTTTGAAATCCACGTTGACTAAGGGCAAATCGAATGAAAAAACTTACTCAAAAACAACTTAGAAGAATTATTTTAAGTGAGACTCGATCGAGCTCACGACGAACAAAGTCTTTGACGCGGCTTCTTTTTGAAGACACTACAAACGCTGACATAGAAGATATCGCTCAAGAAGCTGATGCAAAACCCGTGACGTTAGTAGTGCTTTACGGACCACCTGCTGCTGGAAAAGGCGCAGCAAAGAAAGCTGTAGGAGATTTTGCGGGTATTGACGCTGATGTCAACTATAAAGACTGGCTCGGCGCGATGGCTGATGAAGAAGCGGGCAATTTCTTTGCTGAAGAAGACGAAGCGATGGTGTCAGCGATGACTGGCACACTTCCCCCGCTTGTTTTCAAAGAAATCGCAGGACGCGTTGCTGGCGGCGAAGATTTTGATTCGATAATCGGCGACTATTATCATGTCAATGAGTCTGGAAAGAAACAGAACCTTGGAGATGTTTTAGACAAGGCCTCTTATGAAAAGATAATGGCCGACAACGAAGATGATGTTGAAGCAGCCGCTTCAGAGTTTGCTGATTTTCCCAATACATCAGCTTTCTTTACACAGGCACGAGGATTCTCTAAGACAATTGATGGTGCACCCGATGAGCTAAACGCCGTATTAGGTGTTACGGGCCCTGGAGAAGGAACTTTAGGCGCGCGCGCAATGGCAGCCGGAAAATACATGGACACAGTCAAAGAAGAGATCAGGTCAATTGGTGCTTCTGAAGTGGGTGATTCAACTTATGCAAGTGTTTATCTTATGGACCAGGCAGGTGAATCTTCAGCTGATATCGGCAGAATCGAAGAGCTGGGACAGTTAAAGGAAGATCCGGATTTCCCGTCTGTGACTCTCATCGGCGTATACATCTATCAGCCCAAAGAAAGAACAACTATTGCCAACTTGCACAGAGCTGCTACTGGCGGCCGCCGAGTTGCGCAGGATGAAGTGGAAAGAATTTTTGATACAGCACCCACTATTGAAGGCGGCAAGGTAACAGAAAATGGCCCCGCGCTTGATGCAATGGAAGCTGCAGACTTCGACCAGATTCATGTGTATACACCTCCAAACCCATTTGAGCCATCTGATGCAGAAGAGTTTTCTCAACAGATTTGTCAGCCTCTCGGCCCCGGCACCGGAGGTCTGGATATTGAGGGCTGCGACGGAGACACATCTGCACGGTCTTTGAAGGGCATGGAGAAGCAAGCTGCCAAGAAGGCAGGTGTTGAGCCCACGGACGGCGGAGGAATTCCAGCTCCATCTGAACTAAATGACGAGCAGAAAGAGAAGCTTGTAAAGGCTCTAGAACATCAGGGATTCTCTGCATCTGTTTCTGACTTAGAAGAATATCTTGAAACAATTAAGCCTCCTGGAATCCGTGGGGGCGGCGAGCACGGAAAGGTTCCATGGGCAGGTGACCTCTTTGGCAAGGGAACCAACCCTACAGATAGAATTACTGTTAAGGACTCACATGCTCGCGCCGGCGAAGTTGTTGTTGAGAGATGGCAAAAACTGGCAGGAATCCTTAACGACTAAACCACGCGTTGTAGGATTTAGTCATGTTAAAAAAAGCAATAGCACATCTTGTATTAGTAGCGTTCACGGTTTACTCTATTACGATTCCTACTATTGCATATGCCGACGATACACCACCTCAGGAAGAGCAAGTAACAACAATTAAAAAAGGAGATCCGGCACCTTTTTCCGGAACTCTTTTTAATACGCCCGCAGCAGCAAGGCTGATGGTAGACCTTGAGTTTACACAAGAAACATGCAAGGTCGAAACAGACAGACAGCTAGGGTTGCTAAGATCCGAGTTGCAGCTTAAGATAGATCTCTGCACGGCACGAAACGAAGCGCTAACGTTGCGTCATACAGAAATCTTGCAAATCAAGAACGATCAGATTACTTTTCTAGAAAATCAGTTAAAGCCACGCCCGTGGTATGAATCGACTGAGTTTGGTATCATCGTAGGCGTTGTTCTTGGTGTTGCAATTACTGTCGGCGCCGGCTATGCTTTAGGCCAGATCGACTAGTAAATGGCGTCTTCTGCAGCATATTTAATGCTGTAAGATAATCTGGAGTGATATCACATGGAACATATATCTAAAAAGAGTCTTCGTCTAATCATAGAAGACCTTTTATTTGAAGCCGGCGGAAATCATGTAAACTATGGCATGTACGATCAAGCCGGCCCTACTCTTGGCGACCCAGACAAAGAAGAAGACGAAGAAAAGCAACCAGACGTAACTGTGCCAAGTGACGTTCCGTTGCAACCCACTGAGATGATGTCAACGCAGCTAGCTGATGAAAAGCCTCCTATTGAAGACGAGGGATATGTTCCTTCTAACGTTAAAGAGCTCGAACGAGCCAGCGCATCACTAGCATCATTAGTTCCCGGCGATCAAGTTGAGTATTTCTATAAAGAAATGCATCGTCTTGTTGACAAAGCAGCTGAAAAACAAAACACACCCGACAAGAAAAATAATCCTCTTGATGACGATGAGTCCAGTGAAGATGCTCCGATTGATGCTGAAAAGGGGAGTACTAAAAAAGACAAGCTTAAGGGCGAAGCGCGACTCCGCGAAGCCGGATGGGATTCAGACGATCCAAGGTATGGCGGCTATAGCGATGAGCAGTACGACGAAATGGGAATGTCAATTCTCCCTGATGAAGACTTTCCGGAGTTTGAAGAGGCTGCCGATGAATTAGTTGCTCAGACGCCAGAGACTTCAGGGGAGCAGACTTTTGAGCAGATAGCAGATGAGTTCGGGTTTGCTGGTGCACCTGGCGCTAGACAACATATTGATAAAATTCTTAAGAGAATGAATTATTTTGCTGTACAGCTTAAGAAAGATGAAGTTGCCGCGTTAATGGATGCTGCTGTGTCCGAGTATATAGACGTCCTCTCTGATCCGAAAGTGGGAATGTTCGATCCGGAAGATGTGGAAGTTCTGCAAAGTCAACCGCAGTCTGTTAAAGAGTTAGATTCATTTAGATTCTTCTTTGTTGCTGCGTTTGTCATGCCGGGTTTTCAAGCTGTGCAAAAAGCCGGTCGCAAGAAGCTCGAGGCTCACCTTGAAAGCACAGGCGTACCTAAAGAACTATGGCAGACTGTTGTAAATCAGGCCACCGGTGGCGCAGAAAGAAATGCAGAGAAATTAGCGAAGAAGATCGGAAAAGTTTCAGCTAAATTAGGACTTAGTGAGGAAGAGGCAATAAAGCTTGGGTCGGACCTTGAATCAAGCTTCTCTGATCTAATCAAAATGGCTGAGCCTGACTCTAATTTAGTAGATATTGCTACCAGTAGATGGCAGGGAATGAACAGGAACAAGCAGATACAAATTGCAGTTCAATCTATGAATCAGACAGCAGAAGAGTTTGAAGAGATGGGAATCGACCCAGGCTCGCCTGAGCACGTCAACGCTCCAGTTCGTCAAGGATTCGGCCCGAATAAGGGTAGATAATGGCAAACTTACTCACGGAAATGATGTCATCGTATTTTGAGCAGGAAGCTCCGATGAGAATCACAAGAGACCTACCTCCAGGTTGTGCCGGGTCTCCTGCAGAAAATGGCTTACCCATTCAAGCTACAAGAAATACTGAGTGGAGAAGGGTGAAAGACCCCAGCCGAATTATGCGTGAGTATGAGTTTGCTGATCACACTACATATCACAATTTTCTTTTAGAAATGTTTCAGTATGAGCATTCTAATGGTCATTTTGCAAAAATAACAGCTGAGTATCCTAAGGTAATAATCGAGGTGTACACACACGAAGTTAACGATGTAACAGAGCTCGATTTAGAATATGCAAAAGAGGCTGATCAAATAAGAGCCGACGTAGCATACTATAGAGAGGATTAAAATGAGCTCAAATGATGAAAATATTTTTGAAGAAGAGTGGAACCGCGCTATAAGCAATCCAGACAATATGATCGTAAGCGATTCACTAATGGAAAGACTCGCAGGCACAGATCTAGAAGAGGATTCAGCTAGCAGTGACACATATTTGCAGTGCACGATTATTAGCACAGATGGTGATGTAGTATCAGGTCGCACTGCTAGTTTTAAGCAGTCCGAAGAAGAGCGATCTGTTGTTTTCGAAACGACGCATGCCACAGCAAATTCTATGCTTAGATTTGAAGACTTAAAAGAGGTTATTTTTTCTGTTCCTCATGAAAATCCAACGGAATCCGGGGTCAAGCCAGAAGTAGTTTGGACAGTGACTTCGGAAGAGACAGTCTCGAAGAAGACTGAGTTTTATGGGCAAAATGATGCACTTATTACGATTTCCATTGAGCGAGTGAAAGACACTGACGACCCGAATAGTTATACAGTAACGGTAGATGGAGATGCAATATGAGCAAGAAATCAGAAACGCAGGATCAAACATTTCAGTTTGATAAATTTATGAAAGACTTAGACAAGCGTACGAAAAAGAGAGATACGCGAACTAAAGAGCTTTCTGAAGCTGAAGAAGTTACAGCTAACAGGCGTAGAGCAGCGCAGAATCGTGAAGATTGGCGCCAGCGCGTTAAATGGACACGGAAATAGGCGTGGCAAGCAATAAAGACATATTGAAGGATTTAGACGAACTCATTCGCGAAGCTACGTTGTCTTCGTTTAATGAGCTCTTGTCTCCCTTGCTAGAAGACGAAAGAGAAAAGCAAGATGATATGTCTAAAAGGACTAAAGCGCTAGACGACGGCGACGATGCATCTGAGATGGACGAAGCCGAAGATGAAGACGCTGAAAAAGACGAGGACAAGGATAAGGAAGCTGCAGTCGCAGCTGCTACTGGCAAGAAGCCCGAAAAGGAAGAAGAGGCAGAAGCCGTTATCCCATCTGAAGATGATATCGCAAACGCAGACGTCGAGCACATTGTTAATATGCTCAATATGATGCGTAGCGGAAAATCTACAAAAGATGAAGAAGTTCAAAAAGATTTGGGGTCTTATTTTGATGGTCTAGATGCGGGTGAAAAGCAAGCATTGTACATAATGTTAAGCGGTCTAACACAGATTTTAACTGCAGATATTCCTGGCGATGAAGCACCCGATCCTACGTCAGTAGGAATCAAAATACAAGCCAAGAAGAAACAGCGGGATTCTGAAGTTTCTAAGCCAGCTCAAAAAGCAGCAGCAGCAACTTCATCAGACAAACCTACGTCGAAGCAGAAGTCAAAAGAACAGGGCACGGGCGATCTGCCAATCGTAGTTGGCGAAGTCGCTGATAAGACGAAGCTCAGAGCCCTATTTAGACTTCTAGGGAGTTAAAATGAAAAACTTGAGCAAGCTACAATTAAGAAAGTTAATCCTCCGTGAGATGCACGAAATGGGCGGAGAAGAAAAACAGCATAGATGCTTCGGTGGTGATACAGTACCTTTTGGGTCTGATGAATGTGTTGCTGATATCGAGCTTAGAATTGATGACGCAACGCACCAGAGGAACGGATGTGACGTTAGAACAGATGCTCGAGACTACTACAACGGCCTTCTAAAGGTTCTTCGAAGAGATTTGCGATCTGCAAACAAGGCTGGTCAGATAATGCACCCAACTGTCGAAGAAGAGCCTGTCCTTTTGGATCCTGAGCTTGATGCTCCTGAAGAAGAAGAATTAAGTCTGGAAGATTTGGTCCACGCCCTGTAAATCTATGATTTGCAGACTATAATTAGTCTACGCAAAGGAGAGTACAATGGGCGGAGTAGCCGGACATCTTAGCCATCTTCACGAAAATCTAGATTTTACATTTGGTGAAATTAAAAGCATCCTAAGGGACGTCGCATCTGCTAACATTGAAGCTGTTGAGAAAGTCGACGGCCAAAATTTATTCTTTACATACAGGGACGGAGCTCTCCAGACAGCGAGAAACGCCGGCGACGTGAAGAGAGGCGGTATGACGCCAGAAGAGTTTGCTAGCAAGTGGAAAGACCACCCGGCTGAAGATGCTTTCATGAACGGCTTCAAGGCAATCTCACGTGCAGTTGATAGAATGTCTGAAGAAGACAAAGCTGCAGTATTCGCAAACGGATCCAACTACATCAACGCTGAAATTATGTACGTGGGCAACCCAAACATCATTCAGTATGGGGCAAACAATGTGGTATTGCATAATTTGCAAAACTTTGATGGGCCCGAGCCCCAAGTAGAGTCACAAGGCCCATTTCAGCAATTAGTGCAAGCTGTCGAAGACATCGAGGGTGAGCTTGACGCTGAAGGTTGGCGTGTATCGGGTCCGCAGATTGTTGAATTGCAAGACATGTCTCAGGGAGAGCATACTGCAGCACTTGAAGCAGGCCTGTCAGCTCTTGGAATGTCAGATGATGCAACTATTGGCGATTTTGTTGCTGAAAAGCTTCGTCAGGGAGAAGTTGGTGACTTATCAGTTCCCGTTGTTAAGCAAGAGGGGATTATTAAGCTAATTTTGGGTCAAGAGAACGCTCCAACGCTAAGAGAGCTCAAAAAAGGTGTTGACAAAGACATCGCGAAGCAGATTAGTGCTCTTGCGACAAAAACGAACTCCAAAAAGACAATTTCTCGTGCTGTTGCTCCCATCGAAAGGGTAATTAGTGATTTTGCCATCGAAGTAATGCGCGGATTGCAATCATTTTTTGTCGTGGGCGATCATGATGAGGAAATTGCTCGCATGAAAGAAGAATTGCAGTCTTCGATCGCAGAACTGGAAGCCGCTGACGGCGATGATGCTGAAGCGCTGGGTGATATGCTTGCAGCACAGATGGAAAAGCTGGGTGATATTGAAAATGTTGCATCTGACATGGAAGGGATCGTGTTTGAACATCCCCCGGGCAGCGGTTCACTCTATAAGCTTACAGGGTCTTTTGCGATGGCGAATCAGATTATTGGCCGTGCGCGTAGAATGGGACCATCTAAGAAGGATGAAGCGCTGATTAGAGAATATTTAAGATATGCATTACCAATTGTGATGGGGTAGGTATGAGCAGCAAAAATCTCAAAGCGCTAGTTCAGCTTCTTGTTGAGGCTGAGATTATTAAGGTGGGCGGCAAAAAGTTCGCGCTAAATGACAGACAAGTAGACGGGTTAGTTGATTACCTTGAAACAGCAACACGAGAAGGTGCAGATGAGCTTGGTGTTTACGAGGAGAAGGTTGCAGACGCAGGAGATCCTGACACAATATACAAATATCTTGTTCAAGCTCTAGAAGAAGAAGCTCCTGGTAAGGTAGCACAATTTAAGCAGCTAGTTGATGGAGACTGGTCTGCATTAGCTAGAAAAGACGG